>Ga0208321_1000326_pt1 | contig 36889 bp, 42 predicted proteins | sample June2015DPH_4_15_FD_184692 | JGI IMG/M metagenome (GOLD analysis project Ga0208321, IMG submission 184692) | Peatland microbial communities from SPRUCE experiment site at the Marcell Experimental Forest, Minnesota, USA - June2015DPH_4_150... | ecosystem: Environmental > Terrestrial > Soil >... | reverse complement strand
ACCAAAGAAGCCTTGTGGGGACACAACAAGAAGTATATTGAGACATATGGAAAGAAACAGGCAAGTTTAGACGTTTTCCGCATGTTCCTATTATCTTGTAGCGACAAAGACCTAAACTACGGCATGAACCAGAAACTCATGACTGAAGACGACGTGCTGAAAGCCGGCATGGGCGACGACTTCCACCTAAACATAACTGAAACCGCCAAACGAGTATTCCGAGGCATAAGACGAGTAGGCTTCCTCAACAAACTACGGTTAACAGTTACGATGATGAGGCAGGTCGGCGCACACTACAACACTTACCCCGCTACGTCGCAGAATTTTGAGACGTGGCGATTGCAGACGGTAAAGCTTATTGAAGAGGCAAAACAAAAGCTCATAGATTAATCGATTCTGAGCCAATTTTTTCTTACTTTTTTGCCTTAATTTCAACTTTGTAAAGGCTTAAATTCGCAGTACAACATGCATATTAATGGTGAAAAAATTTGGTTTACTGTTCTAAGTGCGGTGAAAAAATCCCAGATGACGCTTATTTTTGCCCCAAATGCGGCACTAAAACCGAGAAGGGCAAAGCTGCAAACGCGGCTTATCCTACTGATGAGTTGAGGGATGCTTTTTATAAAGTGGGAATAGAGCTTGAGAGAGCCTTCACCATTGCAGCGCACGAAACGCATTCAGCCATCCAAAGAGCAGGGAAGAACATGCAGCAAAAATCTGCACAGCGAGAAAATGTTGTTTGTCCTAACTGTAAAACAAAGAATCCGTATGGTTCGATTTTCTGTCATAGCTGCGGCACGAGGATAGCGCCAACTGAAGAGTCGCATGGCAGTGCTTAGAGATGGATGGAAACAAGGCTCTAATAGCTTATGAAACTAAGGGCGGAGCCACTGAAGAGGCAGCGCAGAAAATAGCAGAAATCCTACGTTCCAAATATCAATTAGAAGTTGACTTAGTTGACTTGAAAGTGCAAAAGGTTCCTGACCTTTCACAGTACAGAAATTTGGTTATCGGCGGAGGCGTCAGAGCAGGAAGAGTTTATGAAAAAGCTTTAAAGTTTCTTGAAAACGACCTCAGCGGCAAAAAAGTGGCTTTCTTTGTTAGTTCAGGTGAGGCTGGCACATCTGGGAGTTATGAAAAAGCAAAAATCAAATTCGTTGAAAACACGTTAGCAAAATATCCAAAGATTAATCCTGTGGGTACAGAAGCTTTCGGCGGGCGCATGAAGATACTAGGAAGAAGCATATTCGATAACGTTGATTTGGCTAAGGTTCAGGCTTGGGCAGAAGAGATTGGAAAAAAATTTACCGAATAAACCAAGAGGCGCGCGGGCAGGTGCCCTGCTTTGTCCGACCTGTTGCGTTGAATACGTTGAAGTGAAGTTTGACTTTGAACTTGACGGCGTTATACTGCACAACGTAAAGGCACTTAGATGCCCCGCATGTGAAGAAGAAGTGTTCACGCCCGAACAGTACGAAGCAATTAGAAAACAAATCAGCACTTAATGTTTGCTTATTTAAGTCGATAAAGAGACCAAGAGTATTATTTCAGAAACTAGGAAATAGTGGTACTCTTTTTGGCTGGTCATTTGGGTAGCAAAAAGAGGACAGGGAGATAGGCGCACTTTAGCTAGTGAAAACTATTGTAAAATGCAGTGGGAAGTAGGGCAGCTGCTTTTTTGCCAGTAAATTTGCATCAAAAAAGATAGCCCCCCTTGATATCGCAATCAGCTTAGCCTTTTAACTGACAAAATAAGGGTACCCTCAGAACAGTAGATCCGTAAGTGGGTTAGCTTTGTGTGCTCTGCTATCTACCGGGTAGGTATAGTTATATACGTTTTGACGGTACATTTTGACGGTGCAGTTGGGCTGACAGTAAAGTTTGAGTGGTTTCTTGGCTTGGATTGCTCAGGCTTCTGCAGGTAAACACTCTTAGGCGTCGTTTATGGCTTTCAAGCCGCCTTAAGCTGACTTGCAAATCTCCCTAGCAAGTAAAAACGTTAAACCCAAGCAAATGCCAGACACTTTCGGAACTACTGTCAGAAGCAACAAAATATAAATTACATTTGAGAGGGAAGCGTGCCGAGCAGCACCTCAAACAAGCTACAAGCTTAGAATTTACGCTATACCTTTTTTGTTCGTCGATAGGTTTTTATGTTCCGCTTAAATCTCTAAGGTGTCACCAACATATGTAAAACGGCAAAAGAATGGATTGATGGACCAAAATGGTTAGAAAAGCACGAATACGCCTCACAAGCACAGATTACGGCAAACTAGAAGAGGTATGCGGAGAACTGAAAAGTATTGCCCAAAAGACAGGCGTAAAAATCAATGGTCCAGTGCCATTACCCACAAAACGATTGCGAGTGCCAGTTTTAAAAGCGCCTTCAGGTGAAGGAACCGCAACGTGGGACAGGTGGGAAATGCGCATTCACAAACGCTTAATCGACATTGACTCTGAAGAGCGAGTTATGCGTAGAATCATGCGCATCCGAGTGCCAGAAGAAGTCCACGTGACAATCGAACTCATCTAAAAACACGGTTTTTGTAAACAATCTCCTGCTCTAAATTTACATTTTTTGCTGGCTGGATTGTTTGAACAAAACTTTTACGCGACCGAACAAATCTAGCCTACTCCCCAATTGTCTCGACAAAAGCTTTCTGCCCCGTCACCGCAAATTTATCTATGTTAAGCTGTTTTCTTACGGCTTCACAGGTTTTGTTTTTAGATGCGTGCTGCTTGCGGCGCTCGCTGTTAGGATGTACGTGGTAAACCTTTTCTAGCTTTAACGCTTATTCTCTTTTCACTGGTGCTTTCATGGTCGGTGAAATCGAAAGAGAACTTGAAAACTGGTTTGCTGACGCAAAGAAAGTTGTTGTAGCTGGGATTGGGAACCCCATACGCTCAGACGATTATGTAGGATTAAACATTGTTGAAAAACTAAAAGGCAAATTGCCAGAAACCGTTTGCCTGCTGGAATGCGAGACGGTTCCAGAAAGCTACCTATTAGACATAGAAGAGTTCAACCCCACGCATGTACTGTTGATTGATGCTGCTTTTTTAGGGTTAAATCCCGGGGAAGCCAGCCTTGTTGATGCTGAAAAGATTTCGGATTTTTCCGCAATTACGACGCATCTGTTGCCTTTACGTATTTTTTGTGAGTACGTTAAGCAGGCGACTGGTGCAAAAATCGCTTTACTATTGATTGAGCCGAAGAGTATGGAGTTTGGTGAAGGTTTAACCGCTGAAGCCCAAGCGGCAGCAGAACGGATAACGAAAATATTGCTTGAACTGCTTGGTTAGGCTTCTTTTCTTTTGAAAACGGCTGTTGTATGCTTTGTCGTGTCATAAAATCACTCAGGGAAAACAAGCACAAACAGCGAAAATTGGATAATAAAGGAATGTGGTTGATATGGCGCAACAACTGTTTAGACAGGTTAGTTAATTAGCCAGTTTTTAGTTAGCAAATATTGTGAAACAGTCATGCCTGGAAAAGCAATAATAGTTATGGGTTCAGAGCGGGATTTGGATTTTTCTAGGGAAATAGCCAAGTACCTTAAACTTTTAGGAGTAAGCTACGAGTTTCGGGTTGCGTCTGCTCATAAAACTCCGGAGAAAGTGCTTGAAATAATAAAAGCCTTCGAAAACGAAAAAGTAGTTTACGTTACTGTTGCTGGCCGCTCGAATGCTCTAAGCGCTTTTGTTGATGGCAATTCATCTAAGCCTGTGATCGCATGTCCACCGTACTCCGAAAAATATAGCGGAGTAGACATTTACTCTTCGCTTAGAGTGCCAAGCGGCATAGGCTCCGTTGTAACTATTGAGCCTGAAGGTGCAGCGATTGCTGTAGCGAAAATTTTTGCGTTAGATGACAGCGCGATGGCGGAGAGCGTTAAGAATTATCAAGCAGCAAAGAAGAAAGAGCTTGATAAAGCCAATGAATCAGTAAAGAAACTAAAGTAAACATAACCGCATTCTATTTTTAATCGATTCAGAAACCCTTGTCATGGCTAAACATAGCGAAAGCCAAGACTAAAGCGATATAAGCTAAAATAGAATACTCTGCTACAACTAAGGATAACCAAGGGACAACAGAATGGGCAGCGTGAAAGACCTCGAAGTAATCAAGAAGCCAACCCGAGACATAATGGGCATTGGCAGGTTCCATTTTTCAGACCGTTATAGCGTTTTTGATTGGGGAGAAATGCCTGACCACATTGACGGCAAAGGCGAAGCGCTCTGCATTATGGGTGCTTACTGTTTTGAACAGTTAGAGAGGAAAGGAGTCAAGACTCACTATAGAGGTCTAGTTGATGCAAACGGCAAAGTAGTCAAATTCAAGGAGCTAAAACAGCCTTCAAGCATCATGGAAGTTTGTTTGGTTAACGTTTACAAGCCGCAAACAAGCGTAGTCAACGGCAAAATTGTGCATGACTACAGCGTTTACACGCCTAAACTGAAAAACTGCCTAATTCCGCTCGAAATAATTTACAGAAACGGCTTGCCAGAAGGCTCATCAGTTTTCAAACGGCTACAACAAAGAAAAATCACAATAGAAGATTTAGGCTTAGACCACTATCCCAAGCCATGTGAACAGTTGGCTAAGCCTATTTTTGATGTTAGCACTAAACTTGAAGAGACCGACCGATACTTGTCATGGGCTGAAGCGCAGAGAATCACTGGTTTAACTGACCAAGAACTAAACAACGTAAAGGCTACGCTACTTAAAGCGGATGAAACCATAACTGAAGTGGCTTCTCATGCAAATTTGAAGAATGAGGATGGAAAAATCGAGTTAGCCTTCGACAACAAAAGAAAACTAATGATAGTCGATGTGGTTGGAACCTTAGACGAGTGCAGATTCACCTACGATGGCGTGCATGTGAGCAAGGAAGTTGCAAGGCAATTCTACAAGAAAACAAGCTGGTACACGGATCTGGAGCAAGCCAAAAAAGCCGCTGAAGCCAAAGGCATACAAGACTGGAAAGCACTCTGCAAGGCGCAGCCTCCCAAACTTGACCCGCGGCTTAAGGCAATCATTAGCGAAATGTACATGGCAGCGGCAAATGAAATGACGACCCGTAAACTGTTTGATGCACCCAAGCTCAAAGAGGTAATAGCGAAGTATAAGGATTACATGAAGGAATAAACAATGTTAAGCGAAAAAATTAGGCAAGTAATAAAAAAATATAATCCTAAAGAGATTCGAATAGGCGTTTTAGGTTCACACTCAGCGCTCGAGATAGCTTCAGGCGCAAAACAAGAAGGTTTTGAAACTGTAGTCGTGTGCCAGAAGGGCAGAGAAAAAACCTACACCAAATACTACAAAAACATTTTTGACCATGTGCTAATGCTGGATAAATTCTCTGAAATAACAAGCCAGAGCAACGTGAAAAAACTCACCGATTTAAACACGATTTTTGTTCCAAACCGCTCATTCTCAGTCTACGCTGGCTACGAGGCAATAGAGAACCAGTTCGCTGTGCCCTTGATGGGTAACAGGGCAATGCTCCGAACAGAAGAACGCAATACTCCAAGAAACCAGCTGTACCTGCTCCAGAAAGCTGGAATAGCAACACCGAAAACCTTCAAGTCACCCAGCGAAATCGACCGTTTAGCAATCATAAAAGTTCCAGAAAAAGAACGAGCAATTGAGCGAGCCTTTTTCTATGCTTCTTCGCCTGAAGAGTACGAGAAAACGGCGCAAAGACGCATAAAACAAGGCATAATTACCCCTGAAGCCCTGAAAATCTCGGTCATAGAAGAGTATGTTATCGGCGCCAAATTCAACGCTAACCTGTTTTGGTCACCCTTAACCGACGAAATCGATTTGCTCGGTTTTGATAGGCGCATCCAAACAGACCTTGACGGCGTCTTAGACCTGCCAGCCCAAGAACAGCTGGAACTTAACATTCCCACCCAGAACATTGAAATCGGCCACATGGGCGCAACCATGCGTGAGAGCCAAATAGAAAAAATCTTTGAAGCAGCAGAAAAATTCGTTAACACTTGCAAAAAAGAGTACCCACCAGGAATGATAGGCCTATTCGCATTGCAAGGCGCAGTTACCAAGGACTTAGAATTTTATGTTTTCGATGTCAGCCCACGTGTTCCCGGCTGTCCATGCGTTGAACCCACTTCGCCTTACATGAAATACAAGTATGGGATGGAAGTTGGTCCAGGCAGACGCGTTGCTATGGAAGTTAAACGTGCAGTTAAGGAAGGCAGGCTTGCGGAAGTGGTAACGTGATAACCAACGCAGACATCGCCAAAATAGTCGAGAAATATGACCAGAAAAAGCTAGCCATCGGCACTTTAGGCTCCCACAGCTCACTCAACATTTTCAAGGGCGCCAAAGAAGAAGACTTCCGCACAGTATGCATCTGCAAAGAAAAAGACGCCATAATGTACAAGAAATACCCGCTTGTTGACGAGTTAATCATAGTAAAAGACTTCACCGAACTCTTAAACGAGGCATTACAGGAAAGATTACGTAAGCTAAACGTTGTTTTGGTTCCGCATGGCTCATTTACCGCTTATTTGAGCACTGAAGAATTAACAGACAGCCTTTTCGTGCCCATGTTTGGAAACCGCCAGTTGCTCCATTGGGAAGCAAACCGCAAATCCCAAGAAGAATGGCTAAGAAAAGCGGGACTACGCTTACCAGCAACATTCAAAACTCCCGAAGACATCGACCGCTTAATCATCGCTAAGCTGCCAGGTGCAAAAGGTGGCAGAGGCTACTTTTTGGCTAACTCGCCTAAGAGCTTTCATCAGAAATTTGATTTAATGGTTAAACGTGGCTTGCTTGCAAAAGATGATTTAGGTAAGATTCACCTTCAAGAGTACGCTTTAGGCGTAAACGTTTATCCCAGCTACTTCAGTTCAATCCTAAACGATGACGTGGAGTTGCTCTGTGTTGACAGACGTTATGAATCTGCTGTGGACTCCATAGGCAAAATTCCCGCAAGCGAACAACTTGAGATAGATGTTAATCCCACGTACACTATAGTAGGCAATTTTCCCATTGTACTCCGAGAATCATTGCTACCTGAACTGATGCGCATGGGAGACAACGTTCACAAAAAAGCCAGAGAGCTTGCCCCGCCAGGAATTATTGGACCATTCTGCCTTGAAACCGTAATAACAGACGACTTGAAAATTTTCACGTTCGAAATTTCAGCACGCATTGTTGCAGGAACAAACGTCGGCATCGGCACTTCACCTTACGCTTACCTAAAGTATGGCGAAAACATGTACATGGGCAGGCGCATAGCTAAGGAAATAAAAGAAGCAAAAGAACAGAACAGACTGCAGGACATTTTAGCTTAAAAACTACAGGTTTAGAAACATATTACAACTATTTTTTAAAGTGTGTTAAATTGTGGTTATGTCTGTGATTTCGACTGCTGCTATCTTGCCTTTTTTGTCAAAGTGAATTATTGTTTTTCCGTCGCTTGTTGGTTCGCCTTCAGTTACGTCGGTGTTTTTGAACCGTATGTAGAGGTCACCAACGTCCTCATCGTAATCTATAGTTATCACTGTTCGGGGCAGCTTCAAGCCATATTTTGCTTCAATTTGCTCAAGCACTTTTCGGACATCAATGTCTAGGAGGGTTTTAACTTTCTGAATGCCCTGTACCTCCTCGTTTTTCTTATAGTACTTGTAAAGTATGCGGTTCTTATATAGCCTTCATCATTAACGCTGCAAATCACAACGAGAAAATCAGAAACACTACTCACACGTTTTAACGCATGAAAAGCACCTGTAGGATCAACATACACCTCGTCAGGATGTGCAACAACATCCAAAATCAACTCAGCAGCATTCTTCAACTCAGGATGCCTCAAAACAATATGGCGCCAACGCTCCTGCCTCAACACAACCTTTGTCCCATCGAAAGCAATGCTACTCATCCAAACGCCTTGAAAGCCAATTTAACGCTCTAAATATTTAAAACTACTATGCCTAAACTAAGAGAGGCAAAACTTAAGCAAGCCCTCAAAGTATTGTCTGGTTCTGTTTTTCTTGTAAGCCTTCAAAGCATCAATCAATTCCAACCTGTTCCTTTCTCCAAACGTTTCAGCCACTGTCGCTGCCACTGTGCTGTTGCCTGCAAAAAGAAACTGGCAAACCGCCGTAACATTTGCCACTTTCCGTTCCACGCTGGCGGTTTCAAAATCAACAATGAACGGTTTCGACGCTTTATCTACAAGCAAGTGTTTAGGCGCTTTACTAAGTTCGCCATGGTCTAAGCCGATTTCATCTAAACGCCAACACTGCTCCAAAATATCAACCAAAACCTTGCGCACAAGCTCTTTATCCCTCTGAGTTTCAAGCCAATCATAAAGCAAATCGCCATCTATGAGCTGCATTAAAAGAAAATCATTGGTTGCAGCAATGAATTTGGGTCCAACATCTACATTGTTTGCTTTGATGAGCAAGTCTGCTTCATGTTCCAAGCTTTGCCTGTCAGCGTCTACCCTGCGCATTTTCAACGCAACCCTTTGACCGTTCAGATAAGCAACCACAACTATGCCGACATAGCCTTTGCCGAGAACAGAAACGTTGAAAGCAGACGCCTTGCCAGCGAACTCTAAGGCTTGGATGCCATGTTTCTGCAGTTCCTTGATGCGGTTTTGTATTTCAGTGGGGCTTGCTCTTGGATAACAAACGACGGATGCATAGGGTTCCATGCTAAGCTTTTCAACTGGTACTGTTACTGGTGGCTTCACTTTTTGGGTCCTCTTTAGCAAGTCGGTGTATTAGGTTAATTATAGATTTAATAGGAACGTTAGTTGCAAATTAAACCTATCTTAAAGGGTCACACATGCCACGGTTCAAACAAATCAGCCAAATCCAACAATTAATGAGCAAAAAAGAGCAAATCAGAAACATAGGCATAATCGCTCATATTGACCATGGCAAAACCACGCTTGCCGATTCCTTGTTGGCAGGTGCAGGTTTGCTGTCGCCGGCGATGGCTGGTTCCGCTCGAGTGCTTGATTTTCTTGAGGAAGAGCAGAAACGCAAAATCACCATAAAAACAGCCAACATAAGCTTGCTCTATAAAACCGCAGGCAACCCTTACTTAATCAACCTTGTTGATACTCCTGGGCACGTGGATTTCACAGGCAAAGTCACCAGAGCCCTGCGGGTTATTGATGGTGCAGTGGTGGTTGTAGATGCTGTGGAGGAGATTATGGCTCAAACCGAAATTGTAACAAGGCAAGCGCTTGAGGAACGAGTTCAACCAGTACTTTTCATCAACAAGGTTGACCGGCTGATAACCGAGTTGCAGCTAAACGAGGAGCAAATCCAAAAGAAACTTGACCGCATAATCAGCAGTTTCAATGACCTCATAGAACTTTATTGCGAAGAACGCTTCAAAAACCAGTGGAAAGTTGATCCTTCATTGGGCAATGTTGCTTTTGGCGCAGCGTTGCATGGTTGGGGCTTCACGTTAAATATGGCAAAACAGAAGAGCATAAAGTTTTCAGACATAATAAAAGCTTACGCAAAACGTGAAGAGGAGAAACTGCAAAAAACTCTGCCAGTTTACGAAGCAGTTTTTGAAATGGCAATCAAGAAGCTTCCAAATCCACGACAAGCGCAAGCGTACCGAATCGAGAAGATTTGGGATGGGCATTTCAACTCGCAGATTGGCAAAGCGCTGGTTAAATGTGGTGATGATGGGCCAACTGTTTTTTGTGTAACCAACGTGCATTCTGAAGCGAACGGCGGCACTGTTGCTACAGGAAGATTGTTTTCAGGCAAAGTTCAGAAAGGTGATAGGCTGCATCTTGTCGATGCTTTAGCTGAAACAGTGGTTAATCAAGTTTCCATTGACATGGGCTCATTCAGAGAAGAAGTCAACTCGGTTCCAGCGGGCAATTTAGCTTCTTTAACTTTGACTGGTGAGGTGAAGGCTGGCGAAACCCTCGTTGACTTAGCGCATAAAGAGGGCATGGTTCCTTTTGAAGGCATAAGCTACGTCTCAGAACCCGTGGTAACTTTGGCAATTGAACCAAAAAACCCCAAGGATATCCCAGTTTTGCTTGAGGGATTGGAGAAACTTGCAAGTGAAGATCCGAATCTTAAGGTGGCGGTGGATAGGGAAACTGGCGAGTACCTGCTAAGCGGGATGGGTGAATTGCATCTAGAAGTCGCCATCAACCAGCTAAAAAGTTGTTGCGGCTTGGAGGTTGGGGTTTCTTCGCCTAGGGTTGTTTACATGGAAAGCGTTGAGAAAAAGGGAATTGTTGCTTTGGCGAAGAGTCCAAATAAACTGAATAGTTTTTGGGTGCAGGTTGAGCCTGAGCAAGAGGAACAAGCAAAGCGAACAAAGAAAAGTGAAGAATCAGACAGTATTCTTTCGGTTGATGAGTATCGAAACGTGCTTTTAGATTGCAGTGGAAAAACTCAGCAAGTCTCTGAAGAGGTTTTGGAGGCTATTATTGCAGGGTTTGAATTTGCTTGCAAGGCTGGCCCGTTGTGTGGTGAACCAGTTCGGCATTTGAAGGTGAACTTGGTTGATTTCCAACTAAGCGAGGAATTTAATTCTGTTGAAGTTATGCGTGGAGTGGGCAAGGCAGTTTTTGGTTCTTTCTTGACGGCTAAGCCTTTTTTGTTGGAGCCTGTTTATAAGACGATTATTTCTGTTGCATCCGAATTGGCAGGTGAAGGCTCAAGAATATTGAGTAGCAGGCGTGGGAAAGTCAGTTCGTTTGAACAGAAAGGACTTCTAACAGTTATCAGCGGCTTTATTCCAGTTTCTGAAACCTTCGGGTTCTCAAAGGAACTGCGGTCTGCAACGTCTGGCAGGGCTTTTTGGCAATCTTTTTTTGATCATTGGGAAAAAATGCCCCAAAAATTGGCTTTGCAGGTCATAAGTGATTTGCGCCAGAGTAAAGGTCTTGCAGCGCAAGTGCCTAAGCCAGAAAAGTTTCTGGAGCAGTAGCATCTATGCGGCTTGATGTTTCGTTTGATTTGGATTTTTCGCTTTGTTGTGGGCAAGTTTTCAGGTGGAAGAAGATCGGCGGATGGTGGTATGGCGTTATCGGCGAAAGCGTGTTTAAGATTCGCCAACTTGGCGCTGAGTTGGATTTTGAGAACGTAAGCGAGAAGTTTGTGACATGTTATTTTGGTTTAAATGATGATTTGGAACAAATCAGTTGCTGCATTGGCAGGGATGATTACATCAGGAAGGCTTTGCGCAGGTTTGTGGGGTTGCGGATTGTTCGGCAGGATCCTTGGGAATGCCTTATCAGCTTTATCTGCGCAACCTACAAGAGTATTGCCGCTATCGAACTGATGCTTAGTAAGCTTTCCTTGAAGTTTGGGGAAAGGAAGATTTTTGACGGATTAGATTTTTACACTTTCCCAACCGATGGCAAACTGGCTTTTGCAAGCGAGAACGGATTGCGAGAGTGCGGTTTAGGCTACAGGGCGAAGTATGTGCAGGCAACAGCCAAAAAAATCTACGAGAGCAAAATTGAACTTGAAAGCTTGAAGACCCTGCCCTATCTTGAAGCTAGGAAGCGGCTTGTTGAGTTTCCAGGGGTTGGCTTAAAAGTGGCTGATTGCGTGCTGCTGTTTTCGCTTGAAAAACTGGAAGCTTTCCCAGTGGACGTCTGGGTTAAACGTGTAATCCTAAACCATTATGCAAACCTGTTTCCAGAAGCCCTTGTAAAAAAATTATCAACCAACGAATCCCTAAGCAACAGCGAATACGAAAAGCTTAACGCTTTTGGCAGAAGCTATTTTGGAAAATACGCTGGTTACGCTCAAGAATATCTATATCATTACGAAAGAACACAGCGTTGAACCGTTCGGTTGCCTTTGTGAAAATGCGGAAAATGTTTAAATCTGGTATGAAACGCAATATTAAGGAGAATAGCATGGCGGGCCCGTAGCTCAGTCAGGTCAGAGCGCCAGGCTCATAAGCCCCTAAACAGGGGAATGAGAAACCTGTTGGTCGGGAGTCCGAATCTCCCCGGGCCCACCACTACGCATTAGAGAGCTATTACACATGGGTGAAGCTAACTCGCAAGCAAATTACGCTTACCAGATGGTTAAATTTGTTAAAAACCATCAGTTATCAATCGGGCTATTGCTGACTATTTTCGGGGTAGCTGACTTATGGTTTATTATGCCAAACATTTGGAGCAGCGCAGCAAATTGGCAGGGCTTCTACCTTTTAATGCCCCAGTGGAGTGTTACTATTCCTTTCCTTTTCATAATAAGCCTCATCGGAATCATAATATTATGCGTGTATAGCATAAGGGACATACAACCGGAAAGAACGGATAATAAAGAGCACACCGCAATACTAGTAACAGCTCTCGGATTCACCTATCAAGTGATCGGAGCATGGCCTCTATGGAATCAACCATATCCATGGCCATGGCAACAAGAAATCGCAAAATATGGGAATCTTCTTGTCTTGCCACTTTTCATCGGTAGCCTCTTAGCGCTAATAATCGGAGCCGCCTCCCTATACATATACAGCAAAATAAACCATGAAAAACACCCTGAACTTTAAAACGAAAAGCAACACTAGTCAGCAAACATGCAACCCTTAACCTAAAAAAACAGCAATACCACGTACATCCTAAGCCTTAATGTACGTAGTAATCAATCGGAATTTTCTGTGTAAGCTTATTCTTAGTGTATAGTTTAACTTGATGGTTGTTTAGTGAGTGCTGGAATTTTCCACAGCCTATTGAATAGTACTGTACCGATTATCCATGCCAGTGCTATTCCTGCGATTTCGTCTGCGATACAGTGCTGTTTAATGAACAATGCTGATAGAATTACGCCTGCGGCAATAACGAGTGCTGCAACCGCCACTGCTTTAGTGATTTTGCCTGGCTTAATTTTCGCATATTGGAACCATGTGAAGAAGCAAATCGTTGATACGGCTGCGTGCAAGCTGGGGAAGCAGTTGAAAGAAGTGTCGCCTGCGAATACATTGTATACTTGGGTTGCCCAAAAGTTGCCCACCATTGGATTAGCTAGGAGGTTTTGACGGTACCAATATGTTGAAACTGGAAAAACAATGTAAATCAGCACAGCGATGGCGTTTATTGCGACCAGCGACCAGCCTAACGCGTAACCTTTCTTGTACTCCACGAACGCAAAGTAAAGCATAGTCAAAACAACAAACGGATAAAACAAGTACACGTAAAAAATCACCATTTCTGGAACAAAAGGAATTGCGCTGTCTAACGGTGTTTCCAATCTGAAGCCTGAGCCAGCAGGGTACAATTGCCCAGTCCAGTCATACGCAAAATTGTTAAGCAACAAATAAAACAGCACAAGCATCAAAATAACGTTGCCAATCACAAAGGTTACATAGACGCTTTTTCGACTTGATTTGCCCTTGAAAAACGCTTTTTCAATTGCGGTTTGGAATCTGTCGTGAAGCCCCAAGACGCTAATCCTCTTAGGCACCGCTTATGTTAAGGCTAAATATAAAAGCGTAAATGCTTAAGCGCTTTAGCAGGTTAACTTTAAAACTAACGCTGCAACCCTTTTTCCGAGTTTCTCGCATTCTGCAAGGTCTCTTTTCTTAGGCGCACCCGTAACAGCGACGCCGTAATGCTTATCGTCTGCTCTGCCTTGAACAATCATCCCGTGAATAAGCATCGCTTGCACAATGGACAGCAACGTGGTTTCGGCACCTGAGGCTGTGCCGCCGCTGCTTGTGAAGGCGCCGCCAACTTTGCCTGTTAGTTCTTTATGAACTTTCACCGACTCGTCAATGAGCGCTTTAAGTTTGGCGGACATTTGCCCAAAATACGTTGGCGACCCCATAATTATGCCGTCCGCAGCAAGAAGGTCGCTGTTTTTTGTTTCCTCAGTCCTCTTCACCGTAACCTCCAAATCGCCTGCTTGTTCAGCGCCTTTTGCCACAGCTAAAGCCATAGTTTCAGTGTTACCAGACTTTGAATCATAAACAACCAAAATCTTAGGCATAACTTTTTCACCTTACAATTTCCCTGATTATTTCATCAACCATCATTATCCTAGCATTATAAACATATTCCAGGTATTTTAGACCCTGTTCCTGATCCTCTTGGGTGAATGCTTCTACCCCGTCTTTGGCGATTACTATTTGATAGCCTCTGAAAAAAGCGTCAGCAGCCGTATGGCGCACGCACATATGTGTATGCAAACCTCCGAGCACCACTGTTTTTACGCCTTCACCCTTGTAAAGGCTCCGCAGAAGCGGATCTAGGCCTGTCTCGTAGAAGCCGCTGTAAGTTCGCTTCTCCACAATGTAATCCTTGGCTTTGTCAGGCTCAAGTTCAGGAATAACCTGCGCGCCGGGCGTGCCTTTTATGGCGTGGTTACCCCATTTCCTTGTAACCTCAACGTCCTGAGGGTAATGTGCATCATTACTGTAGATGACTGGCACGTCGTTTTTGCGTGCGGCAGTAACAAGTCTCTGCAACGGTGGAATGATGGCTTTTGCACGTTTAACTTCAAGTGCTCCCGTGACGAAATCGTTTAGCATATCAACGAGTATAATGGCTGGTTTATCCAAAACGTTTCACTCTCAACAAAAACAAATCATGTTTTACAGTCTATTTAGTTTTGCCTTAGCATGCAGTTACCAAAGTGCAAGGTCCAACGGTGAGTTTCTCAGCGCCGTCCCGAGTGATGAGAACGGTGTCTTCGATTCTTACTCCGCCGTAACCCGGCAGGTAAATTCCCGGCTCATCCGTCACCACATTGCTAGAAGATAACGTGTCTTTGCTGTCAGGGCTCAAGATGGGCGCTTCATGAACTTCCAAGCCTACGCCGTGTCCAAGGTTGTGAACGAAAAACTCGCCATAACCAGCCGCTTCAATTACCTGCCTTGCTGCAGCATCAACTTCTCTTGCTGGAATGTTGGGTTTTATGGTTTCGAAAGCTTTTTGATGAGCAAGTTTGACAGTTTCATAGATTTTTCTCTGTTTTTCAGAAGACTTCCCAGCTGTGAAGGTTCGGGTCATGTCGGAGCGGTAAAACTCGTAGGTAGCGCCTAAATCAACCACCACTAAGTCGCCTTCACGAATTATTCTGTTTGAGCAAGCGCCATGGGGAAAAGCCGAGTTGGCTCCTGAAGCAATTATTGTGTCAAAGCCAGTTCCGTCTGAACCTTTCTTGCGCATGGCATACTCAACTTCAGCTGCAACTTCCTTCTCTTTTATACCTGGCCTGATGGTTTCAAACGCTACTCGCATGCCTTCACTTGTCAAATTGCAGGCTTTACGGATAAGCTCGATTTCTTGTCGGTCTTTGATCTTGCGGATTTCGCGAATTAAGTTGTTGGCAGGTTCGAGTTTTTCTTCTCCACCGACTGATTTGGCAAGGGCACGCCAACTTTCAATTGGCAATGTGTCCACGGCGAACTTTTTGGCGAAAGCGTGGTTTGCGATTTTTTCCATTAGGTTTTCTCCCCGTTTTAAAAGTTCTACTGTTAAGCAGCTGGTTTCTGCTTTTGCCTGCTCATAATTGACCGCCGAAACGTATAGTATGCTTTCGCCTTGTTCGGGAATCAGCAGTGCGGTTGCTCCGGAGAAGCATGTGAAGTAAGTTAAGTTGGCACTGTTAAAAATTAGGAAAAAATCAAACTTATCTTCTTTAAACGCTGATTGCTTGAGGGCGCTTATTCTGTTCAAGGTTTTCGCCTGTTAGGAAAAGGAGATGTTTTTTGGTCAGTTTAAGCTTTCGCTTCCCTTTTTGCGTTATGTATTAAAAAACAGGTCGATTCTAAACGTGAAATTTTAAACAAATCAGCCATTAACTTAATATACTTTTCAACTGACTTCCCTAAACAAGAAGAAATGAGGGGAAAAAGCATGTTTGCTTACGCAGGAAAAATTTTACATGTTAACCTCACAACCGGAGAAATGAAAACAGAGCCATTAACAGAAGAAATGGCTAAACAATACATCGGCGGAATAGGATTAGGTATACGCTTACTTATGGACAACTCAAAACCAGGCACAGACGCCTTCGACCCAGATAACCCGTTAATCTACTGCGCTGGTCCACTCAGCGGCACCATGGGTCCAACAGCCGGAAACGGTTACTCTGTTGTCTCCAAATCACCTGCCACTGGAGGAGTAGGCGAAGGCAAAGCACACGGGTTCTTTGGCCCAGACCTAAAACGTGCAGGATACGACGCAGTTATCATCACTGGCAAAGCACCCCAACTCTCTTACTTGTGGATCGACGATGACAAAGTTGAAATCCGAAACGCTGAACACCTAAAAGGCGCTACACCTAACGATACCGACCATAAAATCCGGGACGAACTAGGCGACTTTTACATCCGTGTTTCAGCCATCGGTGAAGCCGGCGAAAAACTTTGCCGTTTTGCGGCAATCATAAATGACGAGTTCCGTGCCATTGGTCGTAGCGGCATGGGCGCAGTCATGGGCTCCAAAAACCTCAAGGCAGTTGCTGTCCGCGGAACACACGACGTTAACGTGGCGAACCTTGAGGGATTTAAAGAATTTATCAAAATGATTCATGAACGCATGAAGGGTCCAGCAACCAAGAAATACAAAACATTGGGAACACCCGAGAACGTTCTTGTCCTCAATTCACTTTTTGCGTTAGCTACAAGGAACTTTACTAATGCCAGTTTTGAGGGCGCAGACAAAGTTAGTGGTGAACACTTAAACGAGCATTATGTTAAGAAAATTGTTGGCTGCGCAACCTGCGGAATGCGTTGTGACCACATTGCTGTTGTTCCAGAAGGACCATACAAGGGTTCAACTTCAAGGCTTGAGTTCGAATGCCTCTGGAGCATGGGACCATTATGCGGTATTGACCGATTAGACGCCGTAATAGAAGCTATGCGAATCGTTAACGAGTATGGCATGGACGGCATATCCATCGGCGTAGTCGTCGCATTCGCCATGGACCTCTATGAACACGGCATAATCACAAAAGAACAAACAGACGGAATTGACCTCCGATTCGGAAACGCTGAAGCATTAATCGCCATAATCCACAAGATTGGAAAGCGTGAAGGCTGGCTTGGCAATATACTCGCTGAAGGTGTTGCGAAAGCTGCTGAATTAATCGGCGGAGACGCATACAAGTATGCTTGCCACATTAAAGGCTTAGAGCTTCCAGGCTATGACCTTAGAACGCTAAAGACTGCGGCACTTGGCTTTAGTGTCTCGTTCCGTGGTGCATGCCACCTGAGAAACGGTGCTTACTCACCCGACGTGAAGGGCAAGGTGAACCGTTTCAAGATTGAGAAAGGTAGGGGCAAAATGATTGCGGACGAAGGCAACATGTACAACATCATTGACTCACTTATCGTTTGCAAGTTCAGCAGAGGCACATACTACGACGGTTGGAAGGACTTGGCAAACTATTACACATTAGCCACAGGCATACCGATGACTCCCGAAGAAATGACCAAAGACGGCGAACGCATCGAAAACCTCGCAAGACTCTTCAACATCCGAGAAGGCAAAGGCACACGCAAATACGACGATGTACCATACAAGATAAAGAATTATCCAGTTCCAGACGAAGGAGTAGCCAAAGGCGCTTGTGTCAACGACGAAGAAATGGCAATAGGCTTAGACGATTACTACGCAGTCCGCGGATGGACAGCAAACGGCGTTCCAACAGTTGAGAAACTCAAAGCGCTAGGCCTCGACGACTTAGCATATATTGCTGAGAAAGCAACTGCAGGAGGCGCATAGAAAATGGTGCGACCACAGGACAGAAAATTCGTAACAGCAGACCCAGAGAAATGCATAGGCTGCTGTACCTGCGAGTACGCTTGCTCGATGGTTAACGAGAAAACCTTCAATCCGACTAAATCACGAATTCGCGCTATGCGCATGGGACCACTCGTGAACCTTGCTATCACCTGCAGGCACTGCGAGGAACCCGCATGCGTAGCCGCGTGCCCAAGAGACGCACTCTCACAAGAAGAGAACACTGGAATAATCCGCGTTGACGAAAACGCTTGCAACGGTTGCGGATGGTGCATCAGCGCATGCCAATTCGGCGCCATGAACATGCACCCAGACAAGAAAGTCGTGTTCACATGCAACAGCTGTACAGATAACGAAACTAAAGAGCCGCAATGTGTTAAATGGTGCCCAGAAGAAGCCTTAACATATGTTACTGCAGAAACATTGGCGCAGAAGTACCGACAGAAAGCTGTCAAGAACCTGTTCCAAACAGCAGAAACAAACAAACCAAAATAAGCATCAATATCCATTAGCGCTTTTTTTAGCGCTTCCTCTTTTTAGCTCATTTTCCGATATTGAATTCTTCTAGAGAATCTTCTCTTTTAGCAACCTAATTCGGACTTTCCGAACTATGGTTTTAACTATTTGTTTGAGCCAAGCCTTCTGCTGAAAAAGCGGTAATTATCTTACATACTGCCTAAAAAGGTTAATGGTAGCTTGCGCAAGTTTTATTAATAAAGTCCTAACACAATTAGTTTTATCAATTTTTAGGAGAAAAGAAAAATGCAAATTGCTAAAAACAAAACTGCAGCTATTGCGATTTCTATATTCTTGGCATTTTCAATGACAGCTTCAATGATACTAGTGCCAACTGCTAATGCTCATACCCCAGCTTGGACTATTTCAACCTACGCCTATCTCTCTGTTAACCCTAATCCAGTAGGGGTCGGCCAAACGGTCTCCGTTAACTTTTGGCTTGATAAGGTTCCACCAACAGCAATGCAACAGTACGGTGACAGATGGCACAATATGACCGTAGTGGTTACAAAGCCTGATGGAACCACTGAAACCTTAGGACCATTTTCCTCTGATGATACGGGAGGAGCATACACTACATATTCCCCCACCCAACTTGGCAATTACACTTTCGTGTTTAACTTCGGTGGACAAACAGCAGCTAACGTCAATCCCAGCCCACTCACCGGCACCCAAAATCCTCAGAATGTTGGTGACTACTATCAACCCAGCACCAGCAGTAAAGTTATGTTGACCGTACAGCAGGCAGCAGTACTACCTTATCCGTCAACTCCGCTTCCAACAAACTATTGGACACGCCCCATATTTGCTTCGAATACGAATTGGTACGATATCAGCGGAAACTGGCTTGGACTGGCACCAACGTCATTCGCCGCAACGGGGATGTATAATGCTACTGAAAACTTTGCTCCATACACCACAGCGCCAAACACTGCTCACATCATGTGGACAAAGCCCTATGCGTTCGGAGGTCTTATCGGAGGGGAATTTGGTAACAGCGAATTCGGCAGCAACTTCGTGTCAACTTCCCAGTACGAACCCAAATTTGCACCAATAATCATGGACGGTGTACTTTACTATACTTGGTACCCAAACAGTAATCAGAATCCAGCGGGTTGGGTCGCCGTAGATTTGCAAACTGGACAAACTCTATGGACTAAGAATACTACTTCGGTGCTAAGGTGTGGTGAGCTACTCGATTATATCTCGCCTAACCAGTACGGAGCCCTCGCGTACCTATGGGCTTCGCCTATAGCAAATGTAACAAGAAGTTCGTCAGGGGGACAAATGCTCGGTAATTCGTTCGAGATGTATGACGCAATGTCAGGAAACTGGATACTTAGCTTCAGCATGCCTTTTGGCAACCAGTACGTCAACGGATTTGCTTATACGCTTGCGGAAGGTCCTGACGGGAGTCTACTAGCATACTATCTTACCTATGTTAACTCAACATATGCCACATTGAATTTATGGAACTCAACCTTAGCTATCGCTCAATACAGCCTAACTTCTGGACAGAATACTAACACTTGGGCGTGGCGACCTCCCCAAGGAGCAAACATTCCTTGGAGCACAGGGTTACAATGGTCAGTACCGATCGTTTTGAATATGACGGCAGACAATGGAACCGTAGTAAACATTAATACGGCTTATTCTCAATCAGCTGGGCTAACGACAAATCTGGGCATATCTTTAATTTCCGACACAATAATTGTAACTGACATACAAGGACCTACTACAGCGTTTAACCAGCCAGGCTACATTATTACCGAAGGGTACAGCCTAAGTACAGGACAACTTGTGTGGGGTCCGATCAACCAAACGGAAACACCATTTAGCTATCTGATGTTGACTTCTGCTGGCGACGGAGTATATACTATATTTACAAAGGAAACCATGTCGTGGAGTGGATACAGCACTACAACAGGGAAGCAATTATGGGGTCCAGTTACGGGGACTACCAATCCTTGGAGTTTCTATGAAGGTTTCTCAATTACCGCTTATGGCAACCTTTACTCAGCTGACTTAGGAGGAAATGTGAATGCTTTTGACGTGCAAACAGGGAAGCTCCTGTGGAACTGGACCACAGGAAGCAGCGGAACTGAAACACCCTATGGTATATGGCCTATTTGGCACATGGATGCTGTTGCTGACGGAAAGATATACATCATGGGAGGACACAACTACAGTCCACCCCTATTCCGTGGAGCACAGCTATACTGCCTCAACGCTACTTCAGGAAAGGAACTATGGAGCATAAACGATTTCCCCATTACGAATGGTGCCACTGTTGCTATTTCCGACGGCTATTTGGTAGAACCAAACGCGTATGACAACCAAATATACTCTTTTGGCATGGGACCGAGCAAAGTAACCGTTACAGCACCTAGCGTAGGCGTGACAACTTCGACACCAATAACGATAACCGGAACTGTAACTGATACCTGTGCCGGCGCACAGCAGGCAGCAGTAGTCGCGAACTTTCCAAACGGTTTGCCATGTGTTTCAGATGCTAGCATGACTCAGTGGATGGAGTACGTTTATCAGCAGCAGCCAATGCCAACCAATGCAACCGGAGTTCCAGTAACCATATCGGTTCTTGACTCTAACGGCAACTACAGGCAAATTGGTACTGCAACAAGTGATTTAAGCGGTACGTTCGCTCTCACGTGGACACCTGACATTCCAGGCAATTTCACTGTCGTCGCTAACTTTGCGGGTTCCAATTCGTATTATCCATCGTACGCTGAGACACATTTCAATGCCGCCACTCCAGCGCCAACAGCATCTCCTGCCGCAACACCTGCGCCAGCATCTATGGCTGATTTGTACTTCATTCCAGCAGTTGTAGCCATAATCGTCGTCATCATCATTGTCGGCGCTCTGATTATGCTGATGCTCAGAAAAAGACCGTAAGACACTAAATAACCAAAAAATCTCCTTCCCCTTTTTTTGGTCTTAAAAATAATGGAGAAGTATATGGGCTGAGAAGGCTCTGGTTAAAATTCACGATGTTAGCCATAGTAATCGTGATCAGCATTTGATTTGATTCTCCTATAGCAATGTTCAGGGAAGGTTCCAGAGCCTCAGCAAACCACATTCAAGTGCATGTACGTTTTAGGCTACAATTTTTTTATTGGCAATTTAAGGCTAAAGTCTCAAGTATACTGTTGGGCTGTTTTCTCAGTTATAGTACCTTTAGTATACGGTACAAATTCCCTGATCTGTTCAATCGACGTTTTTCCAGTTTTCTCCCGTTGCTCCTTCGGTAGCTTCAACATTAGAGACTTGAGAATTTGTTTCAAAAGCTCCTTTCCTGCTAAATCGCCAGGCACAAGGACAACGTAAGTTTTGGTTTTTGCTTTCACTGCATCTATAGGTCCGCCGACAAAACAGGTTTCCTCATTAACAATTATGCCAACGGCGAGTTTTAGCGGTACACTTCGCATCCAGTTGCGTTTGCCGACAATTGCGAAAGCGCCGTGAGGAACGGATTCTCCTGAAGGGCCACTCTTGCTTAACTGGTCCAGTTTAACCCAGTAAACATCAGCTGAACCCGCGTTTTCTCGCCAGGCACGCGAAAAAGACGCTGCAAACTCGCCGGCTTCACGAAGCGTCTGCTCACTTATGGTTTTGCCTTCAGATTTAACAACCACAAATGGTGCGCCTGAGATTTCAGCGTGAAAAACCACGTCTTCTTGCTTAGTGTACTTTTTTATGAGCACTTCGTTGCTGACTGTGTCTTTGCCAGCAACCACCAAAAAGCCGTCGGAAGAAGTAAACCAACGGAATTTTTCATACCACTCCTTACTCTCCCTCTCCAGCTTACGTTTAGAAAGGGCTTCAATAATTTCCGCTGGCTTGAGACTTTTCAACTCTTCCGCTTCACGCAGCTCCCTATCAATTTTAGCTAACCTTTTCTTTGAATCCTCAAGCGCTGTTAATGCGCCAGCGGATTTTTGCTTCGCCTTTTTTCCGCGTTCATAATATTCTGACGCGTTATCGAAAAGCGAATGCCGCAAGGTAATGCTAAACTGCAAGTCCTCTATGAAAAGGTTAAGCGCAAGGTTGCGTCCATCAAACGATTCAATGTAAACTTCAGGTATTTTGCCAGTTTTTTTAGCCGCTAATACTTCATTGATTAACATGTTCCAGTCTTCACCTGCCATGTTTGCATTCAGAAGCTTGTCTTGGAATGTTTGAAGTTCATTGAAGTTAGCGTAAATAGTATCGCCAATTAGTTTGTCGCGTTCCGCTTTAGCTTCATCCTCATGTATGGATTTTTCTTGGTCAGCAATGACTCTTTTGAGCCTATCTGCTTCCTGCTTTAACTTGTCAACTTCAACGCTGGCAAGTGCACTTTCAGCCGCCGTTACCCGAAGGTAAAATTCGTCTAACGATTGATTAAAACTGCTGTAAACTTGAGTTTTGAAGCCTTCATAACGCTTAAGCTTGAAAGGCACAACATCCAAAAAGCTTCCATCTTGGTCCAGAATTATGCTTGGCTCTAAATTACCCTCTGAAAGCTTTGAAAGCAGACTTTGAAGAGCAGCAAAAATCCCCTTAATTTCCATATCTGTTAAGTTTTTGCACGGCTTAGCTTTATCCACGTTAGCTCTAAGCAAAACTTCTTCAGCGTAAACTCCACCGATGCCTAAGAAACGCGCTGTTACCCTGACAACCTCAACTTCACCCACAGTTTTCAAGGCTTCCTCCAATTCAGATAGGGAAACTTTGAAGGGGTTTTTGCCGCTTGGAGGGGGAAATGCTAAGACTTCATTGCGCAAAATATTGCGGTCACGCATGCGCTTAAAGAATAAAGCCTGCAAAATCATGTTTTTCTCGTTTGTTAAGATTATGTTGCCTTCGCCGAAAAGCTCGACAACAAGCTTTAGCAACCCTTCTTTGGTCTTAAAACTCAACGTTACAATCCTTTCAAACTCATACTGCTCAATGCCACTTACCCATGCTCCACGCAAATACTTTCTTAATGCCATGCAAAACGCTGGCGGAACATTTGGGTTTTCCTGCGCATAAACGGTTAAGTGTATTCTTCTGCCGGCTTCCGTAACTAATCTTATTGGCGGCAAGTCAATTTTGTGAAGCTTGAAAATCAGCGTTTTCTCGTTGAGCTGGTAGATGTTGTTCACTCTGGAATCAGCGATTGTTGCTTTTAATTCTTGGATTGCTGCGGTAATGTCGAAACTTGTGAATTCTTTTTTGCGCAATGCTTGCACCGTCATACATTGAATCTATTATGGACTTGACTATAAAATAACCTTTCACTAAAACTCGCAAAGGGCTAATGAATAGGATTTGGAAGGCAGAAACGATTAATATGTGAGCATCTTTTTTAAGTAAGAAGAAAATATAATCTGCCAAGGATTAGATATGATATGACTCCAGTGAAACAGCTATACATCATAAGAATCGTGTTAGGCATAATTGCAGCGGCTTTAAGTGCAGTGGTAGCTTTTCTGATGGGTACTGCGGGTGGTATTAGCACTTTTGTTGATAGTTTAACGGTAGCCTTAATGGTTTACTTATTAACCTATTATATTCTGAAAGCAGCATACAAAAATAAGATAGAAAAGCAATCAAAAATCTTGAGCACAGCAATAGGGATGTACTTTTTCACTTGGATAACATTCTTCATCCTATTCTACACAACAATAAGAGCATTAGCTTAAAATTTATTCATCTTCGCTTTTCTGCAGAAAATTCGCGATTGTAGCTTGGCTCTTGTCGCTTCTCAAGGTTTCTATTTTTTCCTCTTCGGCTGCTTTGCCATTACCGTTTTGTGGGCTTGGAATGTCCATGCGTGTTACAATGCGCATGCAGTCTGCCCAGGCTGAGAAGTATCCGCGGTCAAAATCTCCATGCAAGCCGTTGCGCATGTGGTCGAGAAATTCTTTTCTGTAAGCATGCAAAGTTACTTTATCGCTTAAGTCTAGTTTTGAAAATAATGCGTAGTCATCAGTATTATTTCTGCGTGAAAGAAGCATTCCGTATAATGCTCGGAAGTATCCTCTGTTCCACTCTGTTTTCTGCATTTTTTGCTTAAGTCGTTCCAACTCCCGCTCAGATTCAGTGAATTGCCTGTTAACTATGAGTTGGAAGTACCGTGTGACTAAGACTTGTGGTATTGGCATGTTTTAGCGTCCACGAGGTTTACTTGCTTTCTCTTCCTCAGAGACATCTTCTATTCCGTTTTCGGTTACTTTAAGTATTTCCTCTCCTTCAGGCAAATATGGGCTTGAAACTAGCCTTGCAATTCGTATTGGTCCATGAGGTGCTTTTCGGAGGTAGATGCGTGTGTGGCTTGTGTGGCCGACGATGTTTCCACCGATTGGGTGGATTGCGTCGCCGAAGAATTGGTCTGGTTTAGCCATTACTTGGTTGGTTACGACTGCTACAGCGTTGAATGCTCTGGCTAAACCGATTAGTTTGTGCATGTGCTTGTTGAGTTTCTGTTGTCTTGGTGCTAACATTTCTCTTCCAATGTATTCGCTTCTGAAGTGTCCAGTTAAGGAATCTACTATGATTAGTTTAATGTTGTTTGCTTTGATTATTTCATCAGCGTTCTCTAAAAGGAACATTTGGTGATCTGAAGTGTATGCTTCAGCGTAAATGATGTTTCTTACCACTTGTTCAGGGTCTAAGCCTAAGTGTTTAGACATTTGCACTATGCGTTCAAGCCTGAAAGTGTTTTCTGTGTCCACGTATAATGCTGAACCGTTGAGTCCACCTCGTTCTGGAGGCAGTTGGACGTTTACGCATAATTGATGGCATATTTGGCTTTTTCCACTGCCGTATTCACCGTAAAATTCTGTAATGGTTTGGGTTTCTAAGCCACCATCGACGATTTTGTCTAAGGCTTTGCTCCCTGTGCTTAATCGTAAAACGCTTTGGCGCATTTTGAAAAGCTCATCTGCTCGGACGAAAGCAATGCCGATGGTTGAGCGTGCTGCTTCTATGATTTGGAAAGCCTTTTTTTCGCTTACTCCAACTGGTTCTAGTTCTCGCGCTGTCGCCATGGCTAAAGATTCCACAGTGTGATAGCCGAGTTCTCGGAGTTTTTGGGCTGTGGCTGGACCAACTCCTGGAAGGTCTTCTATGAACTCGTATTTTTTCTTGCCTGGTTCAGTTTCAGGTTCTGTTTCGGTTTCTGTTTCTTTTTGGTTTTCAACGTCTGCAGCGTCAGTCATTACGTTTCACACTTTAAAGATGATGTGATATTTGGGCTATTTAAAACAAGCGAAAAACAGGATTATTTGCTAAGTGGAGGGGTAAGTGAAAGTGAACCAGTTTTTAGTTTGAATTCGCAAAGAATTAGTGCTGAAGAATTGTTTTGTCAAGAAACCTTGACTAAAAATTCGCGTTTAGTCCAGAAATGTTGACAAGAACTCTTTTATCAATGAAATCAGCCCAGTAAAAAACGGTGAAAAAATGAACCAAAGTACCACTCTACTGCTTGTTTTACTCTTGGTTACGGCGTCTTGCTTAACTCTGCCTTCAACGGTTAAAGCCGCCTCCAGAACCATTACTGTTCCTGAAGAAACGCTTACCACAAGCTCACCAGCAAAAGAAACTCCCAACACAACACCAACACCGAACTCATCACAGCCCCAGCAGCCAACATCCCCGCGGGAAACTCAACTGTCACAGCCCACTCCGACTGTAAAGCCATCGCCCTTTCCATCAGCATTCGTCATAGCTGCCTCTATTGTAGCTTTGGTGGCGGTGTTTGGAGCGATTCTGTCGCTCTGCCTTAGAAACCGTAGCAGAAGGGAAACTCCGACCAAATTTTCCAACAGTTCTTATGGCGACCGCTTCTGGAGCATCGACTGTTATGGTCACCGCTAGTTTGCTGGTTTATTTTAAGAAACGTAAAAATTAGTTATTCTTTACATTCTTTGAGGCTGCGAAGTTCATCCACTGTCTTGTTCAGTAAGGCTGTGTCCTTAATCGATTTAATGGCAGAAACTGGCAAACAAACCACCACTTTGCCGAGATAAGGCCTTTTGAACCCCAGCTTCTTCGTCGCTTCATCAGTTAAACCAACATAAAAATTCGTTACCTGCCAAGTATTCATGTCCAGTTCAGCACTTTCCACTTCGCCCAGCAAAACCGCGTCAGAAGTGAAAGCTTTTTTCCAAAATAACCTGCTAATTTCAACCATACAAAAACCTCACTAGTAAATTAGCAAGCGCATCTTATATTTGTTTATTGGCAATAAAAACTGCAGAATCCTTTTTACATTCCAAAAGCATAGTAATAATGGTAAATTATGACTAATTCTCAAAAAGAAACAACCTACAAGAAACTAACTCCCGAAGAGGAACGCGTCATTGTTCGCAAAAGCACAGAAATGCCCTTCACCGGCAAATACTACGCGTTTTGGGAAAAAGGCATCTACGTATGCAAACGCTGCAGAGCACCACTTTATCGTTCAGAAAACAAGTTTGAAGCAAACTGCGGGTGGCCAAGCTTTGATGAGGAGATTTCAGGCGCAGTTAAACGATTACCTGACCCTGACGGAGTGCGAACTGAAATTCAATGCGCAAACTGCGGCGCCCACTTAGGGCACGTCTTCATCAGCGAACAATTCACGGAAAAAAACACTCGGCACTGCGTTAACTCAATATCAATGGATTTTATCCCTGACAAAAAAGAATAAGCACCTACGTTTTTCTGACGCGAAAGAGTTATAGACGGGTTAGCGTAAGATGGGCATGAGTAAGTGAAAAAGCAGCCATGTCCACACTGAACCCACAGCTACGCTTGGCCCAAATTTTCTTGGGGTACCGTTCGGCACAATTTTTGAGATAACTAGAGGGCTTAAGCTATGGATAAAAAAGAAGCATCTAAACAACTCGTCGCAAAAGCCTCAAATCTTGAGGGCTTAATTGATTATCAAGAAGGCTCAGTTGTAAGCCGCACAATAATTGACAAGAAAACAGGAACCATCACGCTGTTTGCGTTTGATGAAAACCAAGGCTTAAGCGAGCACACTGCACCCTACGATGCAATGGTTTATGTTCTTGACGGCGAAGTGGACGTTACCATATCCGGCAAGCCTGTCAGGCTAAAGCAGGGTGAAATGACCATTATGCCTGCTAACGAGCCGCATGCTTTGACCGCAAAAACAAAGTTCAAAATGCTTCTAACAATGATAAAATCTTAAAGCGATCCGCCCCACTTATTCTTGAAACAATAATCGCCAAGCAGTTTTTTAGGTGGCACAGGCGGTTTCTCAGCGGGATAACCCATAGCGATTAACGCTTCAGGCTCAATCTCGTCTGGAATTTTCAGCACTTTCCTAACAGTTTCTTTGCAAAAACTCGGCGCACAAAACCAGCATGCACCCAAACCTTTCGCATGTGCCGCCAGCAGCAGGTTTTGCAAGGCTGCCCCCAAACTTTGCATTGCCAAATCTCGCTCGCTGTTTTGCCTCTTTTTGTCAGGAAATTTATTCATTCCATCCATGGTTAAGCAAGCAAGTATTAGCACAGGTGCAGTTGCGAACCGTTCAACACTAATCCTACGTTTATCTGCTTCAATTTTTAAGCCGTCTTTAGCCATATCTGCAGCCCAAGATTCAGCCATAGCCTCGGCTAATTTCCGTTTAACCGACTCGTCAGCTAAAACTATGAATCGCCATGGTTGAGCGTTATGCGCTGAAGGCGCCCAACCAGCAGCCACCAAAACCTGCTCAATCAGCTCGTGCGGAACAGTGCGGGATTGATATGTTCTGACGCTTCGCCGCTCTTTAATCGCATCTAACATGTTTGACATAATAACTTGTATGTTTGCTTTTCTTTTTATCTCTTACAAAACCTAAACCCTGTTAGGCTCCAAAATAACCTTCAAAGAATGCCCAGCCTCAGCCATCAACCTGAAACCCTCAGCCGCCTCGTTTAAACCAAGCCTATGAGTAATCATGTCTTTAACATTCAACCGTTTAGTTGCCAAAACACGCATCGAATCGTCCAAATCGTTAGGTGCCGCGCCGTAACTAGTGCGCATCGTAATCTCGTTTCTCCAAAACTGGTTAATGGGAACTGGAAGCTTCACAGTTGGGTCTGGCACGGCAAAAAACAAGATGGTTCCGCCCTTCTCAACACAATCTAAAGCTGTTAACGCGGCTGAAGTGGCTCCGGTGCAGACAACAACTTGGTCTGCTAATCTTCCATCGTTAACCTCTTTAAGCTTCGGAGGCAAGTTCTCTTTGGCGTCTAAGGCGTGGTCTGCGCCGAATTTTTTGGCAAGCTGCAGCCTGTACGGGTTAATGTCAGCCACTATTACGTTTCTTACTCCTTTGTATTTTGCTAGCTGTGCATGCAAGATTCCTGATATGCCACTGCCAATAATCAGCAACGTATCATCCTTTTGCAGGTTGGCTAAGCGTTGACCGCGCGACACACATGCCAATGGCTCAATGAATGTGGCTTCTTCAAAAGACATGCCCTCTGGCAGTTTGTAAACGCCGAAATCAACGTTTATTTTTGGCACGCGAATGTATTGTGCAAAGCCGCCTGGGTAATAATTTGATGTGTGCAGTGTCTGGCAGGCTGTGTGGTGACCTCTCTGGCAGTAACGGCACTGGTTGCAGGGTACGTGGTGTGAGACGAAGACTCTGTCGCCGACTTTGAGACTGGTGACTTTGCTGCCAACTCTGTCGATGACGCCTGTGGCTTCGTGACCCAGCACTCGCGGAGCCTTAGGAACACGGTACCATTCAATAACGTCGCTACCGCAGATGCCGCTCGCCATAACCTTAAGCAAAACCTCTTCATCGCCGATTTCAGGGATGGACATTTCTTCAATGCGAACGTCATGGTTGTTGTAGTAGACGGCGGTAAGCAAGAGGCTTCACCAAGAAAAGATGCTGGTTTAAGCCTTGCCTGCTATTACCTGATTAAACAGGTCTAAGGCTTCTTGCGGAGTATAGTTATCATGGACAATGGCTCTAATTGCTCTGATGGCGGCTACTGGATTCTCGGTTTGCCAAACGTTCCTACCCAAGTTAACGCCTATAGCTCCTTTCTGCATGCCATCGTACACGAAGTCGAATACTTCTTTCTGTGTTTCGGTTTTTGGTCCGCCTGCAATTACAACGGGCACTGGGCATCCATCAACGACTTTTTCAAAGTTTTCTTTGCAGTAGTAGGTTTTGACTACTCGTGCGCCGATTTCGGCTGAAACTCGGGCAACTAACGCTAAGTAGCGGGCTTCTCGTTTTTCCAGTTCTTTTCCCACGGAAGTTACAGCCATAACGGGTATGCCGTAATCTTCACATTCGTCAACGAGTTTGGCTAGGTTGCTGAGGCTTTTGTTCTCATATTTTGTGCCGACAAACACGGACATGGAAACTGCCATGGCATTTAATCTTAGGATTTCTTGGATGGATGTGACTAAGCTTTCGTTTGCCAAATCTTCCCCTACCACAGTTACAGCACCAGACACTCGTAGTATGATTGGTTTCTCAATGGCTGGGTCAATGCAGTTTCGCAGAACACCTCGCGTAAGCATGATTGCATCGGCGTATTGATAGATGGGTTTGATTGTTTCTCCCGGCTTTTCCAGACAGTGTGTTGGTCCCTGGAAGTATCCATGGTCAACGGGTAAAAAGAGGGCTTTGCCATCTTTTTGGATTAGTCGGCTTAACCTGTTTTTCATTCCCCACTCCATAGTTATTTCTCCTCGGAACCTTTTGGTTTCAGAATTAAATAACCTTTCCGATACCACCGCAAAGAAGCTTCGATTAAGGGCAATGTAAGATTATGCGAGCCTTTTTTTACGGATTGTTGCCTTTAATGCGTTTTGTCATTTATTGAGTCGATTACTTTTCTGAGTTCTTCTTTTTGAGTGTGCCATTCAAAAGAATGGGGCAAACCGACGAGGTCAGCAGTCAGTATCTTAAGCTCTGGAGGCAGGAAGACTTGATATTCTCTTGCAGTTTGAACAAACTTAAAACCAGCGTTTTTCACGGATTGAAACAACTTTCTCTTTTCATCATCCGTGAGTGAACCATAATAGGGAGGGTTTTCTTTTCCCCACATGTTATCAAATTGTATTCCTGGTCCATAACTGAAAATAGAGACTTCAACGCCAACCGCTTTATCCAATCTTGTCTTTTCCGATTTAATGTACTCAGTTATTTTTTCAACGCTATTATTAGATGACAAGGCTTTCCAATTCTCATGCATGTGGATACCGACAACATGGTTATGTGACATAGCATTTCTTAATACTTCTTTATGCTTTTCGGCAAAATATGGAAATGCTAAGAACATCCCTTTTGCCTTGTTTCTTTCCAGTATTTGAAGCACTTTGCTTACAGTTCGGTCGATGACTCCAGGTGAGACTTTAACGTCGATTTCGTCGAGAGTTCTATTGTTAGACGGGCCGCTCCATTCAGGATTGGGAATGATTCGGTCGCCCCACTCTGTGGTGAAGCCGACTTCCATATGTGCATAGAAGAATTTTCCACTAATCGATTGATTTTGTTCCATTTGTATCCCTTCCGCCCTGTTCTTAACTTATTCTGCTTTTCTTAAAATGATTAATTGCACTTTCAATTACTTCGCTTCTGTCACGATAGTTTCCTGCTTTAACTTGCTGGTCAATCCACTCAACAAGCCCATTGTCTATGTTAGCTAAAACGGTTCTCTGATTGTTTTTTAATTTCAAGCTTACTGAAATAATATAACCTTTTTCTATAAGCCAGTGATGAAACTGCCATGTGGTATATAGGCATCCGCTGCTGCACTTTTGCCTCGTCTGCTCATACGCTGGGGAAGCCTCTGCCAGCTTGTTCAGCTCCATCTGGATTGGGCATTGAACGTCTTTGCAGAATTCTCTGCGCTTATACTCAACAAATCCTTCAAGAGTCATTTTCATCGGTGGCTTACTCCTCATTTAGACTTAATAAGCCTTGTTTTTCTAGTACAATCGCTTACGAATATACTTAAAAACAAGAAGCTAGAAAATGCTTAAGCGAAGGCTGATACCTTTGAGTGTGAAGCGAGCCGCCATCGCGTTAAGTTTAATTCTAATTGTTATTGGCTGTTTTGCAGCGCAAGCGTATCAGCAGAAAATTTTCAAGTACAGTTACTCGGAAGAGCCAGTTCGGCGGCTTCAAGTTTACTCAGGCATAACCAGTTTGAAAGCAATAACCATAGACGAATACTGCATGCTGGCTTTCTCGCCCTCCACCATGGCGCAAACACCCCAATCATCCTTCAGCAACTCCAATTGCACGCAGATTTACGATTTTATCAATGAAAACCCAGGCATCCAATTCAGAGGTATATGTGCGGGACTTTGCCTTCCAGTCGGGTTGGTGCAGTATTACGTGGGCGGGCTTGTCAAGGCTGGGTTGGTTTCGTTTATTCGGGACGGCCGCTACAAGCGTTTCTTCATTTCTAAACGGTTCTCCAAACGTGAGATGGCTGCAATTTCCCTGCTTCGGCATAAAACGGCTAAGAAAATTGTTGAAGTGCTTTTATGTAAGAAGCAGTTGTCGCATGGCAGGTTAGCTTGTGAGGTTTCGATTACGTCTCAGGCGTTGACTTGGCAAATGAAAGCCTTGAGAAACACTGAGTTCATATTGCATGTGAATGAAGGATTAAAAACAATTTACTCCTTAGATGAGTCTTCAGCGCCGCTGTTGCAGAAATATTTGGCTATTGTAAACTAGCATGTGCTTTTAAGGCGCGTTTTCAATTTGTTGCTTGTATGCCAAAACTGTATCTTTTAGGCGGAGAAAACGTCTTTAGAAGAAGTGCAAGGGAAGTAAACGAGAGAGCCTTCCAAGAGGCAGGAGAACCTCTAGTTGTTCTGGTGTTTGCTTGGGCAGGAGCATCATTCGATAAAGGGTATAAAAAAAGGGAAAGGCTGGTTGATTACTTCATAAGTCTTGGCGCCTGCACAGTTAACTTTGTAGAATACTCTGATTCGATGGAATTGATTGCTGAAAAAATGGCAAGTTCAAACTTAATTTACTTAACAGGCGGGCTTGCAAGCGTTCTAGTTGAGCGATTAAAAAACATGGGCGTGAGCCGTCTGCTTAGTGATTATTGTGGAGTCATCGTGGGGAGAAGCGCAGGAGCCTTGGCACTTTGTAGAAAATGCATAATCACCTGCCGTCGCAATTCAGATGTAAAAATCATAAATGGACTCGGCTTAACAACTTTTACCCTTAAGGTTCACTATAAACCTGAAAAGGACGCTGAACTGGAACGGCTTTCAAAAGAAGAGAAAATTTACGCTGTCTCTGAAGGTTCAGCACTTGTTTACGATAATGGCACTCTTTCGTTTATTGGAAATGTATATTTATTTGAGAACGGCAACAAGTGCCTGTTAACTTAGACAAGCTCAAAGTCCTATTCATGAGATAACACACTTAGGCATCTGTGACAACAAAAAGTTGGCACAAACTGAATTTTGAGCATAGGCGGTTGATTAATTTAGTCTTTCTTAGAAAAACCCGCCAGAACAACAGTTGCCAATACAAGAACCAAGAGCACTATGCCGAAAATAGTGAGTGGAATCCTAAAAGCAGGCTCAGAATGCAGGACCGTATTTGAAGGATTCATAAACATGCCTCCCAAATAAGCTGCTAAGAAAATGCCTACAAAGACGATGCCTACACCTTGAATGGCTAACAGAAAATTAGTTATCCGCTTATTATTTAGTTCCAATCAAGTTCACATCTTTCCGTCTAATTAATAATAAAAAGTTTGTATTTAAGACTTTAAGCATAACAAAATGTGCAAACCGAATTCAGGTTATCATATGTAACCGTAAGTATAATATACTTAACAAAACGAATTTACTTTAGCCGATGCACTGTTGATTTTATGAAAGACCAGAAACTCTACTCTCCAGTAAAAATAGGCTTGCTTATTGTAGTCGCCTCATACTTTTTATTCACTCTGCACTCGTTATTCACAACTCAATGGATTGGAGAATGGAATGGTACTGGTTCATTTTACTTTTTCATATATATTACCGATATCTCTGCGTTAGTCGGACTTATTTTTAGATTCGCTGCTAGCCTCATCGCTATCGCCTCAGTCATTTTCTATTTTTCTAAAGGGCTTCCGTCTACGGAAAAAACATACAAGATTTTAAGGTGGATTTTGGTTTTCGAGGCAATTTATTGGCTGGGCCTTCTTACAACCACCGTGATGAGCATTCCAGGACTAATCAATGAACCGGTAACCTCTATGCTAAGCTCATTGGCGTTAAATGTTATTCCCCTTATCGTGGAATCAATAGTTCTTCCCATTTCCCTGCTCATACTTGCTTGGAAGCTGAATCCAAACAAGCCTTTGAAACAAGCGATAAAATGGGGCTTAATTACAGGCACAGTCTGCATCTTCGTTTTTTGGCTGACCAACTCAAGCATGTGGTTTGTAACCTTGACATCTGGGAAAGGAACTGAATATCTAACTTCCTACCCGGAAAACCTGCTAAGCTTCATCTTAACTGTATTCGGATTGTTGGCATTGGCAATTTACTCGGCGTATTTTACAAAGAAATCCAGCGGGGCGGAATCTTTGCAAGAGCTGAACATGAAAATCATAGGAGCCATTGTCCTTGCGCTTGGGATGTACTTTCTCTGGAACTATTTAACATGGATTTTCTTTGGGGGCGATTACTTGTGGAGCTACTGGTACGCATGGTTTCTGGGGCATAATATGGACTTGTGGATGCTTTCACTTCCCCTGCTCGGCTTACCACTGCTTTTCACCAATAGGCTTTCAAAAGAAAATAATTCCAAATAGCATGACACTGTAACTGGAGCATAAGCGCCAAGCAACATTTTTTCAAACTCTTAATTAAATAGGGAAAACATTGTCATTTCAGGTGCTTAATGATGACGGAGAAAAAAGGTAAAGCTCAGGATAGTCGTGATGCGTGTGTTAGGGCCATTGCTGAGGAGTTAAAGAAGGATAAGTGGGAAGTTAATGCGAACTTGGAGGGTTGGGGAAAGCCTTCACAGGTTGGACCTTTTGTTCCGGATGTTGAAGCCAAGAAAGGTTGTCTTAACCGTATTTGCCAAGTTGTTACTGAGGAAATGTTTGAAGGCAACAAGAAGCGGTATATTGAGTTTAAGAATTACTGCGACGAGTATGACTTCCACTTGTACGTGGTAGATAAGGATGGCAAGCGTAGGCAGATTGATCCTGAAACGTTTGGGAAAAAATAGCGCTTTGATGCACTATAGATAAATCAATGACTTAAAACCATGCCGCTGTTTCAGGAGCATCAGCCGCATTTAAGGCTATCAGTAACTCCATTTTTGATAACTTTTAAAAGCAGCAAAACATCAAACAATTTGACCTAACAATGCGCAAATCAGCCATCCTTGCAATCCTCCTAACCATGCTCATCTTAACTGCATCATTATCAGTAGCTTTCGCTGATGTCTCCGTTGGCGTGAAGAAAGGCGACTGGATAGAATACCAAGTAACAGAAACAGGCAATCCAACCCCAGACTTCAACATAACGTGGGCAAGAATGGACGTCACCGCCGTTCAAGGCGAAGCCATAAACGTAAGCGTTCAAACTCGATATGCAAACGGAACGCTATATCCAGAACCCAAAGTATCCCTCAACCTGGCGACAGGCGCCATCGGAGACGGCTTCTTTGTACCTGCAAACCTCAACATTGGCGACCAATTCTACAGTGAATACCAAGGCAACATAACCATAACAATCGTTTGGCAACAAGAGGTTGGAGGCGCAATGCGAACCGTTGTCTCAGCTACTTCAAACCAGACCACCTATTACTGGGACAGGCAAACAGGCATCCTTGTCGGTGCAACCACTTCATTTCCAAGCTTTACGCTTTTCACAAAGACGAGCAGAACAAACATTTGGCAGCCGCAAATTCTCGGATTGGATTCCACCGTGTTTTATGCACTTATAGTTGCGGTAATCGTAGCCTTGGTGGCTATTGTTGCAATTTTCGTTTGGCACAAGAAAATGCACGTAAAAAGCTAATTTCTTGGGCAACCGAGAAAGTATGAATTTAAGGAAAAAATTAAACTCGTGCTTTTGATGTTTACTTTAGGAACTGTTAAGTAAGCCTATTAACAGTATTGATATTAATTAGACCATAGAAGAGAAGAGAACATAAACCTTTGAATACACTCGTTAATAGCCTTAACCGTTTAACGTACTTTGCAGAATAGAAAGTAACTTGTTAATTTCTTAAAAGTCAAAAGTCAATAAAAAAGAAGGAGCTTTTTTTTGGGTATTCTCTTTCGGATAAATACAGCTCTATAGCGCGCTAGATTTAACCAGCTGAGTTTCAGTCTATTCATGTCACTTTGAAAGAAGATAACGCCAAGGGATAACGATTATGTCTCCTATTACAAATGTCACAAAAATAGCACTCATTGTAATTGCGAATGAAGGCAAGTCCCCACTTACGGCTTTGGGAGCAATGACGGCTATAAACCAGACTACTTTATAGGTAAATTGTAGAAGCAGAACTGGGACAAATTTCAGGGGTGACCGCAAACCAAATATGGATAAGATTCCGAATGCCAACCAAACACTATATGCCATTCCTGCAATTATTGGTTCTTCAGTTGGAATGCCAAGAAGAGACATCATTGTATTGGGAACGATAAGAAGAGCCAAGCCAATTACTCCAGCCCCAACAATCGTGTAGGCATACATGAACCGTAGCCAATTAGGATGAAACTTAATTTCATTAGTCTTTGACAATCTATTCACCTCCTTTAAGTCATCTTAATGAACCTTGACAATATCAAAAAGCCTATATTTGGTCAAAAAGCATTTAATCTTTGCCATTGCCTGTGCGAAGAGACCTTCCGCGTGCGCTGCCTTGTCCTTTTATTATGTGATGTGGAACTGATATTATACTTTCTTTAATGTAGTTGATATATGGAAACTGTATCATTTGAAAAATGGGGATAAAAAACTTAAAGGAAACTTTTGGCTCGGTCTGACTATTTCCAGCCCAGCGTGCACTATTAATGAAAACAGCCAAAAGTAGGTGAAACAAAGCTATCTAATATCAATACTGACAGTTAGGTTACTGTTAAGTATAGTTTATGTATAATTTAATGTAGCGGCAATTACACATGGTTAAGTACTTAACTAAAACTAGGAAGGTAGGCGGCTCCATTGTGGTTACCATACCCAAAGAGTTAGTCGGAAACCAAAAAATAAAAGAAAATCAATATGTAGAAATCACCGTCAAGAAATGCCGAAAAGACGGCTTCGGAATCCTAAAAGGTATGGCACCATTCACCGTTGAAGATGAGTTGGCCGCGCATGAATAGGCATGCCAAAGGCTTTTCTTGTTCTTCAGGTTTACTAGGGTCGTACTATGAGCAAAGTGAGCGATTAAAGAGCCACCAGTGGCATAGATGTAACTGAACTGTTAATTTTAGTTACCGCTGTTGTGCAGTTTGAGATTACGCGGTAGGTAAAGTTTTGAGCGATAGAGGTATACTTTTAGGTAGACAATTTAGCGAGTAAAAAGAGCTATTTTTAGAGTTGGCACAAGCAGCTTCGTTATAATGCCAGCTAACACAATTGCCGTCTAGTTATGCTAAAGCTTATAGGTAGCCTGCTGAATA
>Ga0208321_1000325_pt1 | contig 37207 bp, 39 predicted proteins | sample June2015DPH_4_15_FD_184692 | JGI IMG/M metagenome (GOLD analysis project Ga0208321, IMG submission 184692) | Peatland microbial communities from SPRUCE experiment site at the Marcell Experimental Forest, Minnesota, USA - June2015DPH_4_150... | ecosystem: Environmental > Terrestrial > Soil >... | reverse complement strand
CTCATCATCAACTCCTGCGCGGAGCAGAAGTATGCCCAGCCGGTACCTCCCCCGACGACCGCCGAACAGGCGAACGCTCAGACGGGCGGCGCTATCGCAAGCGGTCCCTCCGGGCCCATACAATATGGCGTATCGGGTGCGCCATCCGTCGAAACGCAGTCCGGGACGGGTCTGGAGAGCAGTACCGGGTACACGCCCTTCGGAGGCCGTGTGGGCGGGTTCTCTACCGGCGGGGAGGCCACGGGAGGTCAGCAGCCGGGCATGCCGACGCAACCGGCCCAGCCGACCGGCAGCCAGCCGCGCTAAGAACAGCATGGAGCAGAAAGACAGCATAGAGCATGGGGCATAGAGCATAGAGCAAGCGCGGGGAAAGATGAAGTGTTGGCTGTTGAGTTTTGAGTTGTTTAAGTAGAACCGGGTTTATTCAAGAAAAGTGAAGGGAGGGATATTGCGGGGAAGTTCGAGGAAGTGCGCTTTCTCTTCGTTTTATGTTGTTAACTAAGAACTAAAAATTCAACACTGCTTTTCTCCATGCTGCCTTTCCGCTCCATGCTCCATGCTCTATGCTCTATGCTGTTCTTGATAACCCAAAACTCAGCACTGCTTTGACTGGTAGGGCCGGGCTCGCGAGTCAGGTAGAAAATAAGGAAGAGGGCGAGCAGCAGGGAGACGATCACTATGAGCAGCCAAGGGATTTTCCGGGGAGACCGCCTGTTGCGCGCATTCAAGGGGCCCGGCTTCGGAAGGGCGACAACCCCTCGCCAGCCGCAATCCAGGCACCGGTAAGCTTTCCTGTCGAAGCGCTTTATGAAACGCTCCAAGGCGTTCCGCGACCGGCTCCGCTTTACATGCTCCGAATTACAAGCAGGACATACCAGTTTCATGGCAGCTTCCTTCTTTTTCGGTTCAGGGTCGGCCCTCCGCCTTTTCGTTCAATGTTCGATGTTCAACGTTCAACGTTAAAACCCCCTCTTTTCCGAACCTTGAACTTTGAACTTTGAACCTTGAACCTTGAACCTTGAACTTTGAACATCTCCTTGCTCCATGCTGTACTCTCTGCTCCATGCTCCATGCTCCATGCTGTCTCTACGCCGCCCTTGTCCGGCTCAGCGCTCTGTCTATAACCTTTGTCAGTTCCTGAAAATCGAGAGGCTTTGCGATATAATCACGCGCACCCTTTTCAATGGCCTCGATACCCGAGTCGATGGTGGCATACCCCGTCATGATGATCACGCCCACCTTTTCGCCCCGTTTTTTTATCTCTTCAAGAAAATCGATGCCGCTCATGTCGTTTAAAATAAGGTCGGCGATAACGAGATCGTAACGTTGCTGCTCCAGTGCCTTGAGCCCCTCCGCTCCGCTGTATGACGTAGACGACGAGTACCCGAAGGCGTCGAGGTAATCCGAAATTACGTCCGCCACGGCCTTTTCATCATCCACCACCAGTATTCGCGCCGTCTGCCGGCCTACATTCACCCTGCCATCGCCGTCTTCCGGCCTGGCCGTCTTTCCAACCACAATAGGCGGTACGATCCTCGCCTCGGGAGGCAGCTCCTCGAAATAAGGCTTGTATTCATCAACCATAATGCTTAATTGGTTCCTGATAGCCTGGCTGTCCCAGGTATAGGCAATCTGCATCAGGTCCGAGATCTGATCGGACAAGGTTTTTATGGTTATTTCCTTTTGCGAAGAAAGCACCGTGATCTTATCGTGCTGGGTAGGCACAACACTCTCGTCATGTGTGATCAGCTCTTCGAAAAGCTTTTCGCCGGGCCTCAATCCAATATATTCGATGTTAATATCCTCGTCCGGCTTCAGCCCTGAAAGGGTGATCATGTCTCTTGCGAGGCTGTCTATGCGGATCGGCGTACCCATTTTGAGCACAAATATTTCTCCCCCTCGTCCGATCGCTCCCGCTTGCAGGATGAGCCGGCAGGCTTCCGGAATCGTCATGAAGTAACGGGTAATGTTCTTGTGCGTGACCGTTACCGGCCCGCCCTGGGCGATCTGTTTTCTGAAGAGGGGGACGACGCTCCCTACGCTTCCTATCACGTTGCCGAACCGTACCGCCATAAACCGACAATGGTTTTCCTTCGCGTATGCCATGGCCAGGAGCTCGGTCAATCTCTTGCATGCACCCATTACATTGGTCGGCCGTACCGCTTTATCGGTAGAAACGATGACGCACTTCTCGACCTTGTTCTCGACGCATAGATTGAGTAGGGTCTCCGTACCCGTGACATTGTTGAAGATCGCTTCCCACGGATAAAGTTCCATCATGGGCACGTGCTTATAGGCGGCTGCGTGGAACACCACCTGCGCCCGATGCACATCGAAGAATTTCTGCATCAGAGGTCTGTTCTGAATAGCCGCAAGCACGGGCAGGACCTTTATGCCGGGATAGTTGGTTCTAAATTCCATCTCCATTTCGTAAAGACCGGACTCGTTGCGGTCCAGCAGACACAGGAGAGAAGGCCCGAACCGGGCGATCTGCCTGCATAGCTCCGAGCCGATGGAGCCCGCAGCGCCTGTCACGAGGACACTTTTCCCCGTGACGAATTGCCCGACCTCATTCACATCGATGTCTACCTGCTGCCTGCCAAGGAGGTCCTCGTACCGGACCTCTCTTATGGCGCTTACACTGACTCTACCCTCGATAAGCTCACCGATTCCCGGGACGGTTTTGAAAGGAGTATTCGAGCCCTTGCAGAAATTGACGATCCTCCTCATCTCAGTCGCTGAAGCAGAAGGGACCGCAATAATGAGCTCGTCTACCGCAAAGTCGCGTACGATCGTCTTGAGATTCTCAAGAGGTCCGAGGACCGGCACGCCGTGAATGGTCAGCTTCAGCTTCGAAAGGTTGTCATCCACGAAGCCGACCACTTCATAGGTCAGACGCCGGTTTTCATTAACTTCTCTCAAGAGTTTCTCACCCGCGCTGCCGGCCCCGATAATCACCAGCCTCCTAAGCGGCGCCTGTTGATTATCCGCACCATTGCCCAACCCTTTTCCCTTCATGTAGCCGGCTGCAACCCTGAGGCCCAATCTGCAGCCGCCTAAGAAGATTACGCTCAGAAGAAAGTCGATGACAAAAACTCCCCTTGAGAAACCCTCGAAACGGTAGAAGGAAAGCACGCCAAAGACAACGAGGCCGGTAGAGGCGCTGAGCGCCTTGAGAAGGTTAAGCAGGTCGTGTACGCTCGTATAACGCCACATACCCCTGTACATCTTGAAGGAAAATAGCAAAACAAGCTTCAACGGCACAATCCACAGGACGGTCGCCCCGAAGGCCGCCAGATCTTCCCCGGAGAGGACGTCGAAACGGATGAAATAAGCGCCGTAATAAGCGGCAAAACACAGAAACGCATCGAGGCCGACCATTACCCAAAAATTTCGTCGTTTAATTATGGAGAACATGGAATTACCCCCTGTAACAGAGGACTGTGAGACAATGTGTAAGGCCCGGAGGCTATGAGACTTTGGGGAGTCTCAGACTATGCGAAATCATGGTATGGCGGACTTTACCCAGAAAACATTCTCGATGGACTCAAGTGAATGTCTATCAGAGTCTTAACGCTTCTATCCTTTTGCACGCTTCCTTTAATACATCATCGCTTTTCGCAAAACAGAATCTCAGCACATCTTCGCCGCCCCGATCGTGGTAAAACGCGTTTCCCGGGACTGATGCCACGCCGGTCTTTTCCAGAAGGTACATCGCTTTTGCTTTGCTCGTCCGACCCGGAAGCCGGGAAGCATCGGCTAAGACGTAATAAGCACCGGCAGGTACAATAGGCTTTAACCCCACCCTAGTAAGGGTTGAGCATATCATGTCCCGCTTACTTCTGAACTCCTTACAGAGCTCCTGATAATAGTATTTCTCCAACTGGTCTATTCCAGAGGCGACACCCATTTGAAGCGGGGCAGGGGCGCAAACATAAACGAGATCGTTAACGTAGCCGATCATATCAGCCCATTTTTTATTGCACACGCTGTACCCAATTCTCCAGCCAGTTATGCTGAATGTCTTCGAATAGCCGGAAATCGTGATTGTACGGTCAGCAATCTCGGGAAACGAACCAGGGCTGATATGTGGCCTGCCATCATAAATAAAGTATTCATAGATTTCATCAGTGAAGATGAACAGATCGTGCCGAATGGCAAAATCGGCTATAAGTTTGAGCTCTTTCTCGTCGAACACCTTTCCCGAAGGGTTCGCAGGGGTACACACCATGATGCCTTTTGTCCTGGACGTGACCGCTCTTTCCAAATCATATGGGGTAAACCTGAGATCTGGAAGACTTAGGCTCACATATTTGGGTACTGCGTCGACGGCAAGCAGCGTGTTCAGGTGATAACCATAGTAAGGTTCGAAAAGGATAACTTCATCACCGGGATCCAGGAGCGCCAGGCAGGCACAGTAGAATGATCCGGTGGATCCTGCGCTTACCGTTATCTCCGTTTCAGGGTCTGCCGCTATACGGTTATATGTCCGTAACTTGCGAGCAATTGCGGCACGCAATTCCGCAAGCCCATCATAGCGAGTGTAACTGTTGACGCCGGCTTCGATCGCTTGCTTAGCGCCCTCCGCAACCGGCGAGGGCACACCTACATCGCATACTCCCTGTGCCAGGTTTATACCTCCGATATTCTCGCATTCGATGGTCATTACCCTGATTTCTGCCTGTACTATCCGATCCGCTCTTTTACTTAGCGATAGAGCCAATCTGTTTCCCTCTTTATTTGTTTATGTTTTCGCCCATTTCGCTCGGAACGCTATCTTCCATAAAAAGAACGCACGACCTTTATGACGTAATCTATCTCGTGGTCTTCTATTTCGACATTCATCGGCAGAGAGCAAACTTCCCGCGAAATCGCCTCGGTTTCCGGAAATCCCCTATCCTCGAGCCTCAATGCCTCATGCCTGTAATAAGGCTTGCGAAACTGGGTCAGAACCTCAATGCCGTTTGTCTTCAGGTACTCGGAGAATTCATTCCCTTGTTTCGATCGCACCGTATAGTTTTGATAAACATGATCGCGCCTCGGGTCATTGTAATGCGGCAATAGCAGATCGGGTAGGTCCGAAAGCCGCTGCCGATACCTCTCGGCAATCTCCCTCCTCCGTACTATCCATTGCGGCAGGTACCTCAATTTTACATCAAGGAATGCCGCCTGCATGTTATCGAGAAGGCACGTGAAACCGTGTCCGTGATACTCGCCTGTATCACGATCTTCTCCGTTGTAACGCATCCTTGTTGCGAACAACGCAACATCGGCGTCGTCCGTTGTGATTGCGCCCCCGTCACCATATCCGCCGAGAATCTTGAAAGGGTAAAAACTCCAGCAGCCCGTTAACCCCCAGGCCCCTGCCCTCCGCCCAAGCATGTTTGACCCCAAGCTCTGGCAGGCATCTTCAATCACCACGAGGTTATGTCTATCGGCAATTTCCATAATTCCTACCATATCAGCCATATATCCGCTGAGATGGACGGGAATAATCCCCCTGGTCCGGCGCGTTATGGCCTCCTCTATCTTGTCGCAATCGACATTGAAATCCTTCCCGACGTCCACGAGCACAGGTGTGGCCCCAACGTTGACCACCGCCGAACATGTGGCTACAAAGGTGTGTGCAGGTACTATCACCTCGTCGCCTGGACCGATACTCGCGGCTCTGAGAGAAATATGAAGAGCGTCATAGCCGCTGTTTAGGCCGACCGCGTATTTTGTGCCGGTAAAAGCGGCCAGATTCTCCTCAAAGCTTCTCAACTGGGCCCGGTCTATGAGGTCACCGTTCGACATGACGTCGAAGTAGGCAGAATCGATCTCATCCTTTATCATCTTGTATACTTTCACGGGCTCGACAAACCGCACCCTATACTCCAACACGAACCCTCCTTATCCATCTTTCCGCTACCAGCTCCTTTGCTGCCAAAACGATTCGATTCTCCATTGCATAGTATTCTTTTTCCAAAGAAGAACTCGCCGGCGCGGGACAATCCGGAAGTGTAACGCGAAGTATCGGTGCTTTCAGATACTCGAATGCCCGCTCGTCTACCAGGGCCGATACTTCAGCGCCGAACCCACATGTTTTCCAGCCTCCGTCGACAACCACAAGTCTGCCACTCTGCCTTACGGATGATATAATCAGGTCGATATCGAACGGTTTCACGGACCGTAGGTCTATGACTTCAGCGGCAATACCTTCCTCCAAAAGAATTCTTGCGGCCCTCATAGTCTGAACCACTGCGTAAGATGACGCCACGATCGTACAATCGACCCCCGCCTGTCTCACCGATGCCTTGCCAATCGGCACGGAATAAGGTTCTTCCGGGACCTCTCCTTCAAATCCATATAACCAGCGATCATCAATGAACACGACTGGATTGTCATCTCTTATGGCCGAAATGAAAAGTCCCTTGACATCGTAAGCGTTCGATGGCATGACTACCTTCAGACCTGGCACATGCACAAACATTGCGTGGACTGCTTGGGAATGCTGCGCCGCCTGTTCCCCACCACGGTTGATGATCGCCCAGAAAACGACAGGAACACAGGATCTTCCCCCGCACATGTAATGCCAGTTGGCTGCTTGATTAATGATAGGATCAAAAGCATAGAACATGAAATCCATGCGCGGATGCACCACGATTGGGCGCATCCCGGCCAATGCCGCGCCGACCGCCACCCCGGTCATGGCGTTTTCGGAAACAGGAGTATCTATGACCCGTTCCGGTCCGAATCTATCGTAGAGCCGGGCACACGTGTTGCCCACGTACCAGGGGCTCCTCACCCCTTGTCCAATAAGAAAAACGGAATCATCTTGTTCCATGGTCTGGTGGAGAGCCTCGTTAATGGCAAGGGAATAGGAAAGTTTTCGCATGTATGTCCCTCAATTCGTAAATTAGACCCTTCATTCTCTGAAGACATATTCTGTTAGTTCTTTAGGGTCCGGATGAGGGCAACGCCTCGCGAATTCATGAGCGCAGCGCACCTCACCAGCTATTTGAGTCTCCATTGTCGTCAACTCATTTCTGTCGAAAATACCATGTCTGAGAATATACCTTCTAAGGCTTGCGATGGGATCTCTTCTCCTCCAGTCTGCAATTTCCTTTGGAGGCCTTATATCGGTGCGATTACCCTGAACCTCGTCATCGGGACCGACGTGGCCTCTCAGCCTATATGTGAGGAATTCTATAAAGACAGGACCCAGGCCGCTCCTGCACTGGAACACAGCCCTGCACGACGCTTCGAAGACCTTCAACACGTTGTTGCCGTCAACACTCCGGGTAGTTATTCCAAACGGGTTTGCTATATCGGCAATCTTCTCGTTTGGCCTGTACTCTCTAATGGGCATATGGGTCGAGTAAAAGTTGTTTTCGCAAGCGAAGATGATTGGCAATTTGTTTAATGCTGCAAAGTTGAGCGATTCATAAAGAACTCCTTCTCCCGTAGCTCCGTCTCCGAAGAAACTCACGACTACTCGCCCGTCTTTTCGTATCTTTGCTGTTAACGCTGCCCCGACAGCAAGAGGTATTGTGCCGGCAACGATCGGAGCAGACCCGAGTATTCCCTTCCCGCGATCCACCAAATGCATGGAGCCGCCCCTGCCTCTCGATGATCCCGTTTCCCTGCCGTACACTTCAGCGATAAGCTCGTTGATCCTACCTCCTTTTGCTATATAGTGTCCGTGAGACCGGTGTGTGCTAAAAACATAGTCTTTCTGCCCGAGGGCTTTGCAGACACCAGCCGCAACTGCCTCTTCCCCTGAGTATAAATGCACGGGGCAGCGGATTTCTCCTGTACGAATAGGTCCAACCAAACTCTCCTCACAGAGCCTGATGCGCAACATGCTTATATATAGCTTCTGCAGAACTCTTTTGGGGTAATTGTTTTTCGCTTTGGGCATTCAGAACTACCTGATTATAGTGTAAAGCGTTTGAAAAACGATCTTAAGGTCAGTGAGGAAACGTCTTTCCCTGACGTACTTCAACTGAAGCTTGATCTTTTCGGGCCTGATTCTCTCCATATACGTCTTTTCCGGATCTGAGCTCCCTGCAAGTATCGATCCTTCATCGGAGTTCCATATGGAGGCCCAATCGGTTATTCCGGGCCGAACGCTAAGAATATCCTTTCTTTCTTGAGGTCCCAGCATATCTATGTAGTGCTGAACTTCCGGTCTGGGCCCGACAAAGCTCATCTCGCCTTTCAAGACGTTGATCAACTGAGGTAATTCATCCAGTTTATACTTCCTAAGAAACTTACCTACCCTTGTGATACGAGGATCGTCGTCGGAAGTAGATGACCCGCCCAATTTTTCAGCATTCACCACCATGGTCCGGAACTTAAAAATAGAAAATGTCCTTCCGTATCTCCCGACTCTAGGGCCACGGTAGAACACAGGGCCGCCATCTCCGCATTTGATTAGCCAGACAACCCAACACAATAAAGGGCTGAATATGCACAATCCAAAAAAAGAGAGCACAATGTCGAAAACACGTTTCACGGGCGTTGAGGTGACATACCAGCTGATGATGAATATGCCTGTGGCTGTAATGTTGCCACACAGTATATAACCTTATGCTCACGATCAGGCTTTGAGTGATAAATCCTGGAGGGTTCTACGTATTGGGATGTCTCTGCGGTAATTTCAACCGGCATCTTCACCAACCTCCCGAACACAATCCTCTTCAGCCATTTTTTCCCCCCCGTTGTTTTCGGCATAATTCCCATCAGGACAGCTAATTTCTTAACCGGCCGAAGAATTCTCTGCCGCATTGAACTGCCGCCAATTGGCGTATCTCCGAAGAACTCTGGTTTAAATCCGTGTGTTGAAAACAACTCATTAAGCTCTATGACACCATAATACTTACAGCTATGCGGACTCGGATTAAAATCATAGAGATCCTTGTTCGCTGAAGCAATTAACACCTTTCCCCCTAGCCGTAACACACGCGCACACTCTCTTACGAATATCTCCGCATCAGGGATATAATAAATCGCTTCAAACAAGATTACCACATCCTTCGATTTATCCTCGAACGGCATATCCCGGGCATCAAACTGCTGCAGCCGGATACGCGCCCCATAATGCCGCCGCGCAATCGATAGAATCTCATCGGAATAATCACCTGCCTCAAGACTCTTCGCAATTCCGGACAAATACCCCAGACCTTGCGCTGTTCCGCACGCGACTTCAACCACATCTTTTCCGGCGCAATAACGACCAGCCCAATAGTAGCGGTTGCATAACCTATCAACCTGCTCTTGTGTGACCTCGTCGCCTGCGACTTCAGTTACTGATACGTAATCCTTGCCCACTATCAATCTCTCACTTCAATGTTGGCATGCCTCTTGTGTTCAACCAAACACTCAATATGTCTGGCATATTCATCATATATTTTATCAGCATCTCCATATTTCTGAAAAAACGCCAGCGCATTTCTCGACATATGATCATGCAGATTAGCATCAGCAGTAATCCGCTCGATACAGCTAGAAAAACCTTCCAAATCTCCCGGAAAGTAATTGAAACCTAACCGGTGCTGATCTATCAAGTCTGCCATTTCACCTTCCAACGAATTAATAAGGGGCAGACCGGCAGACAGATATTCAAAGGGTTTGTTTGGCAAACCCTGAGGCGCACCCTTTACATAAGAAAGCAACCCAGCATAACTGCTTCTTAAAAGGGTGCTAATCTCTTTTTGTCCTATCCATCCGAGCAGCATAACATTATGGAGACCCACGGACTTTTTGCTGATGATATCAGACTTTTCACCTGTGCCCGCCAGAATAAAATAGATGTCGCTCTTTCCTGTTTTTTGAAAACGCTTGGCTGCTTCAACGATAAGCTCCAGATCGTAAGAAATACCGAAAGTCCCGATAAAGACAAACAGTTTCTGGTCTTCTCTTCCCTTCAGCCAGGCTGGAACGTCTAAAATCTCACTTGCACGAGCATTGCTTCGGAAATTGGAGTTCTGATAACCAAGATAGAATACTCTATCAAATGAGTTTTCAGCTCTTCCAGCCTTGTCCAAACCCCAGTTGAGATAACTTTTGCAAACCGCAACGAGAGACTCAGCGTTCTTGAGCAAAAAAGACAATCGCGCAAAATCCAAAGCAAGGACCAACTTGCCCATACCGTACAACCCCATACTCTTAAAACGGGCCAGAAAAATATCCGGCCAGAGGTCTCTGACATCGACAAGAAACGGGATACCGTTTTTCCGGGCATAACGGGCCGCTTCATATGCCAGCAAATGATCCGGCATAGAAGCTACTATGATATCGGGTTGAGGGAATTTCTTGGATTGAGTTTTAAACTTCAGCGCCACAATTTGATGATCGATATAGCGGGACAGAGAGATATTTCTCCGATACCCTGAACCTCGAAGGACTCTGATGGTATATCGCTCGGACATATGGAAATTTCTATCACTCTCTGATATCGCAATCTTTCGTTGGTGTTCAAAGGCACTTCCCCACCAGAGTATATTATGGCCCCGTTCCAACAGCTTGTCCGCCAGAAGAGCGGTGCGCATCTTGCGGATACTAACTCTTATCGGAAGCGGTTCACCGGTTTGTATGAGCCAGATATTCATAAGACACTATTCTTAAAGACCACCACCATAATCCTATCGCACACCTTCTCCCTCTTGCTTTTCATACAACACATTAAGCTCGGTGGGGTAAATATGATCCAACAGAAACTTCATTACAGTCGTACTGTCACCCCAATGCCTGAAATGATCACTCAAACAACAAGTGCATCTTAGATCTTCATGTTCGCGAAGGGGTTTGGGAAGCTTCTAAAAGCATTCAGCCTCGTCTCTTCCGAGACTCTAGTGTTCGATTTACCACTTGATTGTAAATTTCGATATATTTCTTAGTTGTTTTCTCCCAACCGAAGTTCTCTGTAATCCATTTCCTGCTTTTCAAAAGAAATGCCTGGCCAGTTGATTCCATCATATTTGCCACGTTAATCATGGCCTCTGCCCATAAATCGGTATCCCACGGTAACCAACGACCCAATTTTTCATTCTCCAGACATTCCCATGGAGTTCCCTTACTGGCCAGTACAGGAATACCATTGAATAAGGCCTCTAAAACGACCATTCCAAAACTTTCCGAATATGAAGGCAAAAGAAGGCAACAACTATACCTAAGAAGCGCAAGTTTTAACTCGCCTGAAACAGGGCCGGGAAAAATCACGCTTTTGGGAAACTTCATGGTTGCTACAATCTTCCTCAAAGATTTAATGTATTCTTCATGCAACTTCCTTCCGCCGCCAGCGATAACCAGAACGCTATTTTTTTTCTTCCCTACAACCTTCTCCCAAGCTTCCAAAAGAAATTCCAAAGCTTTCTCTCGGGATAATCGCCCTAAAAATAGGTATATTGACTTATCACACGCTATTCCGAGTTCGGTTTGCACAACTGCACGGCTAACATGTCCAATGCCAGCTAAATATATGTTTTCGTCCAATGCATTTGGAATAGCTATTCCATCTGGAATAGCTATTCCAAATGTGCTTTCCGAGGCACAAGAGGTACCCCTATTATTATTGCCAAGCATGGATAAAATCCGATTAAGTTCCATTTCACTTGTGCATACAATATAACTGGCCCTCATCAGCACCATTCTTATAAGAAGTTTGAAGTAGAAATACTTAATGGTTCCATGGCTGATAGCCGACCGTTCATCCCAGAACGGGATGCGGTCTCCAACCGGTGATATAATATAGGGTTTTTTAAACCACTGAGCGACAAAAGAGCCAAATACTGTGGGAAAAGAGAAAACCCCTCTAAAATGAATCAAATCAAATGACTTTATTGTTTTGCAAAAGTATAGCATCAAACTTGGAGATATATCCAAAATATGAGAAAACCATGCGTGGAATAGGTGACAATTCTCCAGCTTATCATTATGCCCATCAATATGGTTTTGTAACCATCCTCTATCAGTGGTGCACACGGTCACATCAACCTTGTGTCTCCGTAACTCTTCTACGAGGCCACGCCCAGAAGTTGATGCTCCGTCGTGCATATCAGGCCGGTACGTTGAATAAATAAGAACTTTCATCAATATATTGTTGAAATTGTTTTCAGATCACTGTTTCATACGAATACATGAAACTCAATTTGTGAACCAATTGATGCTAAACGTCTTCTACGGCAGCTCAGTTGAATATACCGGTAGAAAAGTTTGTGGTAAAATTGCCGAAGAGATCAGGCAACCCCGGACCAGCAATGTTCAAAGTCGTGTAGCGGTTACCGATCATTCTTACTGCATGAGCATTTAATATATTCAGGTAAAGATCGTAATTGGTGCTTCCGATAAAAGTATTGCCGAGAATATCCATATCTTCAAACCCGTCGTAAAGAAGAAGCCCAGTATCTCCAGTACCCTGGATTAGGTTTCCATCGACGCGGAAATGCGAAGCGGTCCCGGTAGATGTTCTCGAAAAATCAATCCCCTCTGTTGCCATATTATTGATAATGTTTTGAGATACCACGATGCCCGTCATGCAATCGGTATTCGGATTGTTAGACAGAAGAAGTCCGATGGCGTTATATCCCCTTGCCGAGCCTGTCCGCGTATCAGTGATGATGTTTCCGACAATGAGTACATCATGCGTCTGGTCCATGCCCGGAGTAGCCCCAGTACCGTAACTAAAGATTTCGATTGAGCCGTTTGTGTTCTCAATTATGTTCCCTTTAATAACCCCCCCATGTATATTACCAAGGAGCATTCCGTTGCCGCCAGTGGCACTGATAGTATTTCCTTCGATAATCAAACCATTAATGGCAGTATCATTCGCCCATCCAAGAGCCACATAATCATAAGCTCCCCCACCTTCGATACCAGACTGTTTGCAATTGTACATGCTGTTGCCTTTGACAATGTAACCCGTGCCTGGGAATCCTGGGTAGGTCATAATATCGATTCCCACCCCTAAGTTTGAGGCCGTTGTCAAGTCATGGATTGTGTTATCAGTAATCGTTGCGCCGTATGCTTTTACGGCTATCCCGTCACAGTATGTAGCCCATATATGGTTTCTGGAAACAGTCACGTTTGTATCATAAACCTGCACTGGCGGAGTCCCGCCCCCTTCGCCTACATGGACTCCAAGATTAAAGGCAGTGATCCAGTTGTCAGTAATCTGGCCGTCCGTTCCCAGGAAAGACATGATCCCGGCCGGCGATGTCTGAATGCCGCCATACAGATAATTCTCTTCAGCGAGATAGTTAGAACAGGAGTAAAATGCCACCATCCCTGATGCAAGACCATTTGCATTGAAGGAGAGTCCTCTTACGGCGACATTGGAGCATGAAGTAAACAGTAAGGCAGTCAAATCCCCGTGTGCTGTCTGAGAAGGCAGTGCCAATAATTTTATAGTACCACTACCCGTAACGGCTATATTGCTTTTGCCCGTAACGGCAATCCCTGGCCAACCAGTGCTGCCCACGCCCATGATCCCATCAATTTCAACCCTCCCCCCGGTTGCGGGGAGACTGCTAAAGGCCGACTGAACCGCCACCGACATATCGGTAGTTCCCGGCGTAGTATTAACTTGCCACAAATCAGGACGTACAAAAGCAGTTCTGCCTGCCATAAAGGTCACCTGCCCCGCGCCGAAGCCGGAAAACGCTTGGCCGGCAGCGCGGAAGGGCCCGTTGATGGTGAGCGGGAAGGTATTCGTCCCGGTTTGTAAAATAAGACCCGATCCTTCAATGGATATAGGCACAACTGTCGTGAGAGGAGCGGTTAACGGGATGGGAGCAAATATCTTCAACTCCAGTCCAGAATTCTTCGCCGCTGTCACTGCTGCATTCAGACTTGAGAACCCTCGTGCGTCAATCCAGCCTATATTCGGGGACTTCGTGCAGGAGGAATTGAAAACCCATGTGCCGTATGTTGGCGACGACGGAGTGCCGTCAAAGTACCAACATTGCTGTGGCTGCGCATAAACCGTTCCACCGACAAGCGTCGCAAGGATAAGAAGTGCGAAAAATGATCGTCCCATTTTTACACCCTCAATAGCAAATTAGAACCTGTCTCGGTGCGTATGGCGACATAATGTACATTCTGACTATTCAATTGACTCCACCCTAATAGAACATGTATCGCAATTCTGTCTTACTATTCACTGAAAAGGGTGAACGACGTCTCTTTTAGGTCTCGCTTTTGCCTATGTCACGAGCAATGGACAGAACTGCTCAGACCCGCGATCCAACATGAGACAGTTTGTATTATTTTGTCTTGTATCATTTGGATCGATCACCGATGGACTTTCTACAAGAGAAATATCGGCATGGAAATTTCAAATATCTTTGGCTATGTTTCATTTGATACATTTCAAAAATATGATGCCTTTAAAAGACGGTACAAAATTGCAGATAATGTTATATAAAAAGGCTAAAATGCGTGGATATTTCGAACCTACTACAAATCCGAAATATGATTTATGGACCACTCTAAACTTGCAATCCTTAAAAAGCACATCGACCTCTCGCATAGTATACTCATGTATGTGGTCGTGCCCGTGCACCCATCCGTCCTTCATCTGATCATCAGCAGGAGGCAAAGGCGTAACGCCAAACAAAAATCTCACACGATTAAGTAATGTTGCAATATTTGGCACACTAAATATAAGTAATCCACCCGATTTCATAACTCGCCTAACCTCAGAGAGCACTTTGCTTGGAGGTGCAAAAATATGTTCTAAAACTTCTGTGAAGATAACAACATCAAAATAATTATCATCAAACGACATAATTTGACTTGATAGGTCGACTATGTCTAATCTAATACCAAATTTATTGCAGCCCTCTTCCATTAAGTTGGTGAGGTCTACGGCACTGACTTCATAAGTAGGATAAAGACATTTAATGAGAAATGTGTTAGGTGTTATACCTATATCAAGGAGTTTAAGACTTTCCTTCTCAGGTAAAGAATTAATGATGTTTAGAAAATGATACTTATGGCCCTGCACATATTTAATTTCTTTTTCTCGGTTAAGCTCAATATGGGAAGGAGAGCTTTCCATAACTTGCGCTATGAGGGTATCATATTCCTTGATAAGCATCTGAATTACTTAACCACCAGCATACTTACACCACTTTTCCATGGAGGGTGCAACAGTTCTTTCGAACTTGCCCACCTGCAAGAAGGAGTCTGTCTGCGGCGGGGACATTATTATAACACCTTAAATGATGAATCGGCATAGAGCCCGGAGCAGAGAGCTGTTCTCTCTATCTCTATAAATCTCTTTGCGCTGGACTGTGTGCAGCCATTCGTAAGAATATCCGCACAATTACAAAAACCAATAACCCGCGCAGTCCTTCTGTTATGCGCTGTGTCAGATTCGCATCCGCCCAGACGAACCAGATGCTCATAAGGGGATAGACACATAACCAAGCACACAGAGCATTTCCCTTACGCTGAAGCACACTCTCCTGCCACCGACACAGCAGCAAGCACAATATCCCACCCAGGAAAATTGCCACGAAGCCATAATTGACGAAAAGTTCAGCAATGGTGCCAGTCGGGTTAGTCCCCATATCACCGGGCATTACTAAGATCGTCAACAGATGAATCTCGAGCATCGTTGGTTTATCAGGCCAGAAATAGCGTGGAATCCATGCATAAAGAATATGACGAAACGTTCCACCATAAAAATATGGGATCACGTCAGGAGTGCTTTTCATGACGGCAGAAGCAGAGCGAGCCAGATATAAGCGATTCATAGTGTCGTCGATCAGGTCAAGCAAAGCATTCTCTCCCACTTTTGATTGCCCCGTGTTGAAATAATATCTGGCAGATTCTCCAATGACTGACGCAAAATCGAGGGGGCCCAAATAACGAACGTATGTCGTTCTTTCCATCGATACTAATCCCGCTTGCCCAATTATTGAAATTGTGATTACACAGGCAGTCGCAATCATAACAATTTGGCGACGCGTAAACTTATGGCCGAGTATCACTAAAAAAATACAGGACCGTATAATAAAGATAAGAATTGCCCATCTATGTAAAGTCATCAATTGCATCAGCCCATCCACAACCCAGAATATCATACCAGATCGGCGCTGTAAGCGATTCCCAAGTAATATCAATAAATAATAAAATATTGGAAAATAGAAGGCAAAATTGGAAACAATTAACGCTAGGTTCTCAGAATCAAGTATATATATTACTTCTCTGTCATTCCTTCCCTGGTAGCCTTGAGAGAATAGATATAAACGATAAGCAATACCCAGCAGAATAGGTATCAAAGCAAGCCACAGCATATCTCCGTAGTTTTCATGCACCAATTGATCCCACGGTCGCATACTTTGCGCCTGCCGTCTGCGCAAACTGTCAAACAGGAACGGTATAGCGAGAATAATCGCGCCGAACATGACCAAAGGTAATCCGTCGAAATAAGGCGGATACATGTAGTTCCACGGACGAAATTGCCAATAGAGAGACGGTATAATATAAAGAACGATTAGTCCCGAGGCAAATAGGCTTGTAGGACCAAGCCAGCCCAAGGTACGACGGATGGAACGAAACCAGATAAAACCCCAAAGAATCAGGGCAATAGTTCCTGTCAGAAGAGTTTGTACAACGATTGGGTTATCGTTCAATATTCAGTTTGTCCTCGATGTCACCAACAAATAATGAGTGCTGCAATCCAAGTTAACCAACAACATAATGCCCAAGCCCCGAAACCGCGCTTTTAACAATATTACTAAAGTTATGAAAGGTAAACATAGTACTTTCACGCTCATAACCCGCCTCACCAAAAGTTTTGCAGGCATCAGAATTCAAAAGAAAACCCACGAGCGCATTCTCAAGTTCTTCAAGATTTCCTTGATCCACGAGTAAACCCGTTTCATCATGCACAATAACTTCAACAGCTGCATCGTGTACTGAGCCAATGCATGGTTTCCGGTGGCGCATAGCCTCTAAATATACCAGTCCGAACCCCTCACCATAGCTTGGCATTGCGAATACAGCACACTGGCTATACAGATCGGGTAGTATATCGTTCGGCACAAACCCCCAGAATTTGACTGAAGAATCCACTCCTAGAGTGCAAGCCTTTGCTCGGAGATATTGCATTCGCTCTCCATCCCCGGCTATCCAGTAGATGGCGCCTGGTACACGTTTGACCACATTCGGCCAGACGTTTAATATCTCATCGTGTCCCTTATAGCGATCTAAGCGCCCGACAGTCAGAACAATCGCCAAAAAAGGAACATCCCTTAACTGAGAAGGCTGGTAGTTTGGTTCTAAACACAGAGGCGCAACAAAAGGTTGCGGAATCCACGGATTCGCTTTTAGAGCCTTTTTGTATGTGAAATGACTGTTACAAAGAATTGTTGACGCCTTCAGCAAAGCTCTTCTCTCTAAAGCCCCTATGGGTTTCCAGACCTCAACTCCGTGGATGAACACTGCATAGGGTGCCATTAGTCTGGCGGGAAGAAAGTTTTGCACCTGCGCAATTCCAAGCTGATCAAAAACAATCGTAGACACTTGCCGACGCAACTGTGCATACCAGCACGCTTTGGCAAAACAAATCTTTTGAAATATTGAAGGGGAAATTCCAGATTCTACACAAGAAGTAGGCCAAGTATCTGCGAGCACTCGGTGAAGTAGTCGCGCAACCAAAGAGATACCGCCTTTGCCTCGCTCCATAGTAACAGTAGCAAGCAAAATGTGTTTAGAATTCGATGAGATATTCACTGGTGAATCAACCACCTGAATCGCTCTTCAAAACTATAACCTCCTGAATGACAACGGGCTTTTCCAGCTTCGGCGATTTTCAGCCGTTCATCTGCATGCTTTACATAATAGAGAACCTTCTCCAAGAGTTCATTATTGCATGAGAAAAAGGCCGCTTCCTTGTCCTCCTCGAACAACCGCCGATGCTCATCAGTCCTTTCCGCCAGCATAAAGCCACCGCAGGCCGGGATCTCGATAGATCTTGTCGTTTGCAAATCCCGATTGATTTTTCGAAGAAAACAAAGGTTAACGTCCGTGGAACAGATTGCCAGCGGATAGTCTTCGCCCCATAACCCTTTTCCTTCGACTTTGAGGTTAGGGTGATTCAATTCCCGGCGCCCCTTCCATCCTGGACCCCACACCGTGACAGAAACCCCATGCCCTGCCAGATACAAAATCGATTCGGCGCGTTCTTTCTCCCACCCACCAATGAATCCAACCTGTGAACCCAACCGCTGACGGTCAATGGGGGATACATCTCGGGGATAGAAAATAGAGGGGTCAAAACCATTATCTTGAAAGACAACCTTAGTTGCGCCTGCCTGTAGCAATTCTTCCACATTATAGCTTTTCGTTGTTACATGAAGACCGTATAGAGGAATCCCGGCCAGATAATGACGGGATTGGTTCGCCGGATTGAATTGGTCATCATGTGAATAGTGTATCAGAAAAGTTTTAAGGGTTTTTAATTTCCGCAAAGTGTCCGGATGCACCATCAATCCCTTTTCAATCATGACAATATTCGGCCGAAACCATTCTGCTTCAAGTAAAAGGCCAGCGTTGAGCCGCCACACAGGTGGTCCCCAGCATAAACGACGCCATAAGCTATGTATACCACGCCTTTGGGTTGGAAAATATCGATCTGTGTTGAAGCGGTAAACGTCCAATCCAAGTTGGCGCAAGCCGTTTACGCGATAATTCACTGTGCTCCCACGAAAGAATGGACCTACATAAAGAAGTTTCATTATCATATTGGGCTATTAGTGATATTTTTAAGGTTTTAGGGCAGTAGCAACAAAAACACGAGTATAAACCCCACTACCCTTGCCGCCTGTTTCTACAAGATTCCAAAAGCCAAGGCCCGCATGCAAAACATGCCAGAGCAAGTAGCGCATAGCGCTGACAAACCCGTGCGGATACGGACCACACTCTCGCGCTTCGTAATCAATCAAACCGCTAAAAGACAGAAGCGAATGCAGCCCTCGTGGCGATACTGCCAATTGGTGTGTCAGGTCACCATAACGAACATTCATTCCCCAAGGACTCTCTGCATTTGGGGTTTGAAAAATAACACGCCCTCCGGGACAAAGAGCCCGATATACCAGTTCCAGCAGCGATAAAAGCTCATTTTTACACAGGTGCTCAATCAGGTCAAACCCTGTAATGAGTCCATAGTGAGAAGGAAATTGCGCTAACATTTCCTGAGCATCGCCCAAAATAATCCGGGCTGTTGGACATGCTTGTTGAGCAAGTCCTACTTGACCGGGACTGAGGTCGACACCGACAAGGCTAGTGTAACCTAAATCCTGGACCAGCCAGAGGAAATAACCGGCGCCGCAACCCAAATCCAGGATTGGTATACTTTTATCTTCAGGCAGCCAACCGCGGACATACCATCGCGCAGCATGTGCCCATTGCTCGTAAGAATATTTATCTGGCGACTGACCAGAGATGCTGGTGTGGACTCCGTATTGTGCGTAAAGTTTTACACGGTAATCATCCATCTAATCTTTCCTTGCTTCAAACGAGAGATATCGACTTAAAGCATTACCCAATTATCGGGCGCAAGCCCTTTATGCCCCCAATTCTCCAAAAATGATGGACAAGTGATAATCTTGTTAGGATTTGTACCCAACCAGGCACCCCACCAGCTAAACGTACTATTGGCAATGATGAAATGCTTGCACAAGCTCATAAGCCACAGATCCATGCAGCCCGAATCGTCTCCCGGCACCTGAGTAACAAAAGTAACGGGGGCATCGAAGCGAAGCGTTGCTTCTGCCCAGCCGGGAGAATCTGAAAAAACAAAAACATGTGGTCTCTCGACGTGTGCGCTAATGTATTCAAACGCCCGGAAATAATAACCAGGTTCAAGAGGATGGTCAATTTGCGTCCGCCGAACATGCACACCAATCGATTCAACTTGCTCGACACGACGGCACATAGTAAAGGATTCTGGACTGATCGGCGAGGTCATTTTAAGATCTTCTCTAATTTGTTGCTGAACGTCCTGAAAGTATCTTTCACTTTGCCAATATCCCTCCAGATAGACATTGCCCCGCAATTTTAAGTTGACCAACCTTTCATCAAAGTCGTTTCGCTCCTCCATTAGATAAGGCCGCCATGAAAAGGGCATGAATCTGGACAGCCTTCTCACTAAAGCCCGGGGAATCCGGCCATAGGAGACAAACGCTTTTCGCGGTGAAACCAGGTTCTGCGGAATGTTAAAATGGTGCAGCGCGTAATGTCTGCCAAATTTATCGCTTCGGAAACCTGAAAGATGATCGATACGCAGCCCAGCTTTGTTTACAATTGCCAGCCGTCTTGCAGCAGCATATGAAAAAAGTTGATTCCCCAATCCACCCCAAATGCGTACGGTGACCCGTTTCTGCCTCCCACTCACCACAATGCTACCCAATTTTGGTATTGGAAGTTTTCAAGCCTCTGATCGTAACGCTCTATAAGCTTGACCTTTTCAGGGTAGATCTTATAAAATGTAAAATTATATACGGTGAGTAACTCAAACATATCCTTCAGTAATATACGTGCATCGATAAAGGTACCGCCATATTCGAACTGTACTCTTTTTATCCTGCTCTGGGAGAGCATCCGGGTAGAACCTTGGAGTACACTCAATTCATGACCTTCAACATCAATTTTTAGCAAGTCGATTTGCCCAATATCCTGTCGTTCGCAATAATCATCAAGAGTATCCACCCGTATTGTTTCAGTTGTTCCCTGTTCGGATTTGAGGCCTTGACGGTGATATAAAGAATTCGTGCCTGCACATTCTTCAAATATGTACATCTTTGCGTCACCAATATGGGCACCTAAACCGGCATGATTGAGAACAACCCCCGCGCCGAAATTGCGCTTTTGCAAACGCTGAAAAGTTGACGTACATGGTTCAAAACAATGGACCTTCAACTGTGGTTTGATGCTGAGGACCAGATCAGTCCAATCCCCGATATTGGCGCCGACATCGAATACGGTTGCACACCGCGGTATTATTTCCCTTATGAATCGCAGTTCCCCGTTTCTGTGCATATCGTCGTTGTTGTCTCCGTTAAAGTGGTCCACATATCGTAGGCAAAAACGATAGATGAACGATGAGCGAGGCAACTTATCTATCAACAAGCCAGGCGAAAAACGTCTAACCATTATTTATAAGACCCCTTTCTCGCGGCTTTGTAAACCAGACCATTCCGCAAGCATATTTACTATCTACAAATTGGTCTATATCGGCGGCTGACTGATAGTAACTATCAGCGAGTTCGATGCTTGTGCACTTCACAGCCTTGTCGTGCGCAATGTAGGCCAGCGTATCGCCAAGATGAGTTCCCGTTTCGATAAACTGATGCAGATCAAAACGACGCAGGTAGGCAGAAAGAACCATCCGTTTCACAGGGGGGGGCGATTCCCGTGCAGCCAGTTCCCAACCACCGCGTAATTTGCGGTAGGTGGCGAACTACATCGAGGTGCGGCAAGATGCCAATTTTGGAGAGTTGGTGTTTGATCGCGAGTTTCATCGTGTGTCCGAAGGAGCTTTATTCGACATGGGAATACGAACGCTCAGAAAAACCATCCACATGAAGTAGATGACGGAGAAGCCGACCAGCGCTCCAACAACGCCATTTAGACCAGCTACCGATGCGAAGTAAATGTTCAACAGCACCCCCAATAGTGCGGTGACGATTTTTGCTAACGTCATCGCCGCTGGTTTCATGTCGCTCATCAGTTTCAGGCCAAGGACCTGACCCGCAGCAAAAAGACCGCCAGCCAGCACCACCCAGGGCAACAAGTACGACACGGATTGGTACTGTGAGGCCACGAGCAGCCTAAAGATCCATCCATGCAGGACAAGGACAAACACAAATCCAATCACCGTGATAAAAAGGCTGAAAAAGGTGACGCGCCATACAAACCGGTGAACAGTGGCATTGCGGGCTGGATCTGTTGCGTCGCCCGAACGCTGATAGAGAATGGGGCCCATGAACGACACCACCAGCCCCGTCGCCATCGAGATCGGGGTATAGCCCAATTGGAACAACACGGAATACAGACCCACCTCGTGCGTGGTGGTGAAAGCCTTCAAAGCCCAACGATCCGAGCTTTGCTGTGCCCAAGTAAATATGCCCCAGGCCGAAAACGGCCATGAATATGCCCACATCCGGCGCAGCCACTGGGTGCTATCTCCACTGTGTGTGCGTTGGTGTGGAATCAACCGGCGTAGAAAGATAAATTGAGAGCCGGTGACGAATAGGGAAGAGCTCGCATAGCTGATCACCACCGCCGTGCTGGAACTGCCCAACCAGAGCAGCACGCCCAGCACCAGCATAATCTTCAGCCAGGCATCCAGCCCGCCGTGGAAGGCCACGACCGCCCTTTGCCGAGCAGCGTTCTGAATACCGTTGAGGGAAGAGTTGTAGCCACTGGTCACCGAGTATAATAAGGCTGCTGCCGCCAGCCCCATCCATTGTGAATACCCCAGCCAGAACAAGCCGATCATCAGCACCAGACCAATAGCAACCACCGCCAGAGTGGCGTAGAGCATCAGCCGGCGCGAGGCGCGCAAATAGCTGTGTAAATCCTGTTTTTCGGCAGCGATGGAGTAGAAACGCCCGATGCCAGACGTGCCGCTCATCACCACCTGATTCACTAACCCCGCCACAGTGAGCCCGAGTGCCAGTTGGCCATATTGTATCGGATCGAGACGCTCGGTGAGCACCCGCACGAGCACCAATGTTCCGGTGATCGAGGCGATCTGGCCGATGATGATCCAACTGCCTTCTTTGGCAAGGCGGCGGTATCTGGAAAAATCGGGCATAGAACCGCGATGTATGACTAAAGGCTAAAGCCACTGGCTGTTATTTGCCGACACTGGCGTCAAACCCTATCCGACCAAGGGGAGAAGGTTGGTACTGAAATCCGGGTCTAAGGGTATCAGGTAAGCGGCGGATTTGACCTGGAAGCTCACTCGCCTCCAAATCTTCCTGCCTGGTCCCCCTGCCATTCTCGATTTTGGAATCCTCCCGCCTGGTCCCGCTGGTCTTTTCGATCCTGCCCTGGATTCTCTTTGTATCTCCGTTGTACTCAATTTTATACTTGTTGGCCTTGACGCCGTCTGCGTCCGTCTTAAGCTCCCCCTGGGCGTCAATCGGACGGCTGATAGAGTCCAGTTCGTCTGGCTGATCTGGCGCTGCTCCCCCCGCGTCATAGATCCTTTCGCCTGAAGGGAGGCCCGGGAGGGAGGGGAGACGCGTTATCGGTTGCACATAACCCTGGCCAAAACAGGGAGCGGAGAACAGGCAGAAAAGCAGCAGGGAGCAGAAAATGAGCATGGAGCAAGAGGAGCAGCGCGGAGCGAGTGAAGCAGCGTGGAGCATGGAGCGGAAAGGCAGCAGAGAGCAGAGAGCATGGAGCAGAGAGCGAGGGCGGGGAAGCAATGAGCAAAGAGCATGGAGCATGGAGCGGAAAGGCAGCATGGAGCAAGAGGAGCAGCGCGGAGCACGGAGCAAGAGGAGCAGCATGGAGCGGAAACGCAGCAAGGAGCAAAGAGCATGGAGCAGAGAGCGACACAAGCGACGTGCGCAGTGTTGAGTGCTGAGTTTTGAGTTTTGAGTTATCATTTTTAACCTATAGTGTCGGAAGTGTTGAGTTTTTGAGTTAAACATGAATGCTCCCTTCGGTGCGTCACTTGTTGGCGGTCGGCTCTATGAGGCCGAGACGGATCATCTTCTGAGCAAGTGCGTAGATGTCCTTTTTGCCTCCTTCCTTGCGGATCCCCACTGCCACCACAAGAACGATAACGGTCGTGGCCTCTACCCGGTAAAGAATTCTATATCGTTGCCCTGCGGTACGCACACAGCGGTATCCCCGCAGCTCGCCATGCAGTTCTTTCCCCTGTTTCTCAGGATCCTGGCTCAACTGGTCGATCCTTTTTTGAATGAGCTCATTGACGCGTCTGTCTCTCACGCCTCTGATCATTTCAAGGGCCGTAGGCGTGATCCGGATTGCGTAGGTCAAGCCTGGAGTTCTTTTTTCGCGCTTTCCCACGGAATCGTTTTGCCCTCCTGGGCTTCCTTGATGCTCTGGCGCAAGGGCTTCATCAGCTCTTCATCGCCCATGATCTCAATGGTTTCATAAAGGGCCTCAAAAAACTCCCATGACATTATCGCCAAGACCGGCTTTCCCCTCCTGGTGACAGCTACGGTCGGATCTTCCCCCTGCGTTTCCAGTTCTTCGGGCAGCGACGTCAATTTCTTTCTTGCCTCTATCATAGGTATTGTCCGCATGGTCCACCTCGTTTATAAGGTACTGCTACCGGTACATTGTAGCGTACGTATGAGAGGAAGTCAAGGCGGGGAAAGAATGAGCAAAGAGCATGGAGCATGGAGCGGAAAGCCAGCATGGAGCATGGAGCATGGAGCGAAAAGCCAGCATGGAGCATGGAGCGGAAAGGCAGCAAGGAGCATGGAGCAAAGAGTTGAAGACATATCGGCATAGAGCAGAAAATCGAGAGAAGGGGGATGAGTCTTGGAGCTCTGAGTTCCGAGTTCTGGATCAACACAGGTGACCCATCTCTTTGCTCCATGCCCTATGCTCTATGCTCTATGCTTAAATTGATGCTTTTTGTCACCTCTGGTTGTCACCCCTCCTTGTCACCTCTGGTTGTCACCCCTGGTTGTCACTTTGACAGGGAAAGTCGATTGAGAGAAAATTAGATATATCGTTTTCAGGCCGGTCCCATGTTTTCGGCCTTGCTCTTTGACAATTGAATCGCCCATCTCCCAGCATCGCCGGCTGCCTCTCCTGCTCCGTGCTCCCTGCTCCATGCTGCCTCTCCTATCGCTGCCTTTTCCTTAAAAAACGTTCAATGTTCGATGTTCGATGTTCAACGTTAAAATCCCCTTTTTCTGAACCTTGAACCCTGAACTTTGAACCTTGAACATTCCTGGCTAAAACCGTCTACTTTCGTCTACTTTCGTACACCCCTACGCTAAAAAACCTTGCGGGAGAAGGAGATTTGGGGAGGGCTCGATTCTCAGAGATTCCCGTTTTGGTGTACTTTTTGCATGATTCTGAGGGAAAAGAGGCCGAACTTGTCATGTTTCTGCCTGTTTTATGTCGAAATCGGCCAATGTTTAACTTACGGCCTTTCTTGCCTTTCGCTCCGTGCTCTATGCTCCATGCTGCCTCTATCGCTCTTTGCTCTATGCTCCATGCTGCCTTTATTGCTGTCTCTCCCATAGTATTCCGTCACTTTTTTCTTCGCTTCCTGGTTTGCCGGGGAGAGCTCCAGGGCCTTTTCGTAACAGAGGCGCGCTTCAGTCCGGCGGCCCAGCTTTTCGTACACGCTGCCAAGAGCGAGCCTATAGTCAGCCACGTTGGGCCGCAGACTGACCAAGGCGCTCAACTCCCGCTGGGCCGAATCGAGCCTGCCCTGAAGGACATCTATATCGGCGCGCATAAAGCCAAAATCGGGAACCGAATACTTATTCAGCTCGGAGGAGACCAGCCGGATCCGGGCGGAAGTGAGGCTCGCGGGGTTGAATATCTCTCTCCACGTAGAAATCGCCTCCACCCGCTCGCCGAGGGAAAAGCACAGGGCCAGCTTCTTGATGGCGAAGGGCCAGTCGGCGGGGGGCTGAAGGACAATTCGCTTCACCCAGAAGACGGCAGCCAGCGTGTTGCCCTTCTCGGCCATGATCGTAGCCAGGGCCAGGCAGAGGCGCGGGTCCTGCCAGAAAGACTCGTCCAGGTTGAAGCTCAGGGCAAGGTCGAGCTGCGCAAGGTTGCGGAAGAAAACCCTCCTGCCGGCCGGTATGGCCGGCAGGGCCTCGAACAGAGAAAGACCTGCGTCAAAATAGGTTGCAGGCCGGGTGGGGTTCAGGGAAACGGCCCTCTCAAACTCCGCCAGCCCTTCGTCGATGCCGCCCCGCTTCAACTTGAGCATGCCCGCGAGGACCCGGTTCTCGGGATCGGCGACGCTGAGATTCGTAGCGGAGCCTATCCATTTATCCGCACCCGGATCACCCTGCGATATCATGCATCGGGACAAAAGTGACCTGTAATCTGAGGATAAGGGATCGAGCATCGCCAACCGCCGCAGGGTCGGCAAAGCCTGACGGCCATATGCGCCGGGTGCCGGCACCGCCCAGAGGGAGCTTGCGTCCGTGGGGACGACGAACTGGCCGACCAGCCTTACGGCGGAAAGGTAGACCAACGGCAGCAAAAGCAAAGAAAAGAGGACAGCATAGAGCTTAGAGCGAAGAGCATGGAGCAGGGAGCATGGAGCAGGGAGCAGGGAGCGTGGAGCAGAGAGCATGGAGCCTTTCACTCTCTGCTCGTGTTCAGCGATTTAGAGAAGCTCGTTATCATGCGGCACAACTCATACAGAATTAGCATGGAGCATGGAGCATGGAGCTATGAGTTCAGCGATTTAGCGAAACCCGTTATCATCCGGCACAACTCATACAGGTCGCTGACTAGTTCTTCTTTTGTGGCGTCTTCAATCAGTTGATCCTTTGCAAAAACCATGATCATACTGGCGTTCTCGAATGTCGACCTTCGTGCAATATTCAGGAACTGTACAAACTCCCTCTTGGAATTACTTCCCGATCCTTCGGCAATGTTATTAGGCATCGACAGGCCGGCACCCCTAAGCTGATCAGCAAAGCGATAAAGCTTCTTGTCCTCGAAGTACTGCGCCAGGGCAAAGAGCTTTCGGGCTATTTTCACAGACCGTTTCCAAATTTCCAAGTCTTCAAACCGAAACTTCGTCTCTCTCGATCGCATTACAGCTTACCTGCTCCGGGCTACTGTTCTGAGCTTTTCGCTCCTTGCTCCATGCTGCTCTTGCTCCATGCTGCCTCTGTCGCTCTTTGCTCTATGCTGCCTAACTGTTTTACTTTAGTTTTTTCAGTTTTTGCATCAGGCGTTTTGCGGTAAAGAGGGCGCGCTCGGCGTCTGTTCTTGAGGGCTCCCCGTGTGGCAACAATCCCTCGTCTGTCAGGTATCGTCCTTTGTATATGCTGTTCAGATAGACTGCGTCTTCCGTGGACAGCCCCGTATTGAATCCCGTTCCGGTCACCGCGTGAAAAAGCTCAACGATGTCATGTGTTCTCTCGGGTTTACTACCCCGCTCTATAATAACGGCTTTGAGGCCCTTTTCGACGGATTGTTGGCTGTGGTAGCAGGCAGTTCTGTATTTTTCATGTTCGTATAGCACGCTTGCCGACTCAAGCTCCTGTTCGGCATCCCGCAGCCAGGCCATCGTTACCTTTCTCATGTAAAGTAGCCTCCCTTTCTCCATTACCTCTTCTATGAAAGGACTTCCCAAAGAATAGAGATGGCGGACCTCGTCAGGGGTATAGACGAGCACGTCGATCGGGACCGACCTATCCGACAAAAGAGTCTCGACCTCGATCCTTCGCTCCAGCGGCCTCTTCTCCGTCTCTTTCACAATGAGCAGATCTATGTCGCTGCCGGCACAATCTTTCCCCTCAGCCCGCGAGCCGAACAATATAATCTTATCCGGATCGTACTTCTCGATGAGCCTTTTGCTTATCTCGTCCAGTTCCCTTAGCATGCCAATATTATAACACCGGGATTAAGAGCAGTGTTGAGTTTTGAACACTCAACACTGCCTTTATGCTCTTTGCTCTTTGCTCTTTGCCCTATGCCGAGGCCTTTTCGTTCAACGTTCGATGTTCAATGTTCAATGTTAAAACCCCCTCTTTTCCGAACCTTGAACCTCGAACTTTGAACTTTGAACATCTCCATGCTCTATGCTCTCTGCTCTTTGCTGCTGTTAACCACTCGCCACGTCAGACCCATCACGAGGAAGAGCAGCATGGCATTCGCCGGGATCTGGAGATTGAAGTCCGCCAGGGAGTGGGTGAGCAGCGCGACGGTGGCTGCGAGCCCCCCGGCGCCGATGAATACCGAAAAGGTATTGCGGCGTCTGAACCAGGCGCGGATAGTGAGGACCAGAAACAGAAGAAAGAACGCGAGCCAGGGAATGAAGCCGGCCAGACCGACCTCAGAAAGGAACTCCAGGTAGTCGTTGTGGGCATGGTCCACGATGACCGCGCCCAGCTTATCGGGCTTATAAGGCGGGTAGGCAAGCACGTAGGTCCCGAGACCGGTCCCGGCGAGCGGAAAATTGCGGACCAGCTTCATGGTGCTCTGCCAGAACAGAGAGCGGTCCGCATAGCTCGCCTCGATTGTGCTCCAACGTTCCTCTACCGGTCCCAGGCCCTTCCACATCCCCCAGAGACCCGCCAGGCAGAGGACGAGGAGCGACGCGATAACCAGCGTGCTGCTTCGTCTCCTTCCCCTCTTGATGATGGAGGCGATATACAGGCCGCCGACGAAAACCATCCCAACGATCAGGCTGAACTGCCCCATGCGGGACATGGAGAAAATGAGCCCGAGGACCATAATAACGAGACCCATAAACAGAAAGTAGAGGGAAAGGGCGCCGTAGTGGCCGGCCCGGGAGCTGATACGGGATGCAAAAAGGCCGAGAGAAACAGGAATGCAAAGGCTCATCAGCCCCGCGAAGTGGTTGCGGTTTATATACGTGCCTGTCACTGAGCTCATGTCGTACTTCTTCCTGAACCACAGCAGATAGTCCGATTGGTTCAAATATCCGTAAAGTCCGTATACCGCCTCGGCAAAACCGATTACAAATAAAGCAACGATCAGAGGCAGCAAGGAACGATGGGGTGGGAAGGTAGCAGCAAGAAAAAAGACGGAGGCGTAAGCCATCCACTTCAGAAGAGCGGTGCTCGTTGCGGAGAGGCTGAGGGTCAAAGGCAGCAAAGAGCATGGAGCATGGAGCATGGAGGTAGGAGCGTGGAGAGGCAGCATGGAGCTAGGAGCATAGAGCATGGAGCTAGGAGCATAGAGCATGGAGGTAGGAGCGTGGAGAGGCAGCATGGAGGTAGGAGCGTGGAGAGGCAGCATGGAGCTAGGAGCATGGAGCATGGAGCTAGGGGCATGGAGACCGAGGCGCGCATAAAGGGCTGCGGCGCCGGGCGAAAGCTTCTGGAGAAAGGAGATGGGCAAAGGGATCATCTGGAAAAGGCAGAACATTAAGAAAAGGAAGAGAGGAAGCATGAGGAGCAGTGTCCCGCGCAGGTAAGTAGCTCCCTGCTCTATGCTCCGTGCTGGCCAAAAAACCGGGAGAATATCCCGCGTTTTTTGGCCAACGGCAAAATCGGTTGTCCAGAGATGGAGGAGCAAGAGGGAAAAAATCAAAAGCTCCATGGCGGAATAAGTGACGATGTAGACGGAGCCGACCGCTATGGGGGCGGCAACGATAAGAACGATCATACCGGTGAGAATGATCTTAGGGGAGGTGTTATTCAAGGTTCAAGGTTCAAGGTTCAAGGTTCAAGGTTGTAAAAGAACTCAGACCGTATCTTATCTTTCTCGTTTAGACGTTTTCAGATACCGGATAAAACCATTTATAAGATTGCTCGCCGTCATGCATCGGGTCGATAGAAGTTCAAAATCGTTTTCTTTTAAATAAGCAAGGTCAACGCCTGCATAAGACAAACTTTTTACTTCAGCCAAAGATCCTCGTGCAACTATCAGGAACTGTATGAACTCCTTGTTGCTGCCGCGGTCGAAACCTTCAGCGATGTTCGACATCACAGAAAGTGCCGCCCTCTGGATTTGATCTTTGAATCCGTAGTCTTTGGTAGCCGATAGTAGCTTGTATACTTCCCTTACTAAAAGTCGCGCCTCTTTCCATGCATCAATGTCTTCAAACCTTTCTATTTTCATCGGCTCTTTCTTCCAATTCTTCTAACGTTGAACCTTGAACCTTGAACCTCGAACATTACTGTTGCCCTTTCTTCCAAATCTTCTAACGTTAAACGTTGAACCTTGAACATTGAACATTACTTTTGCCCTATCAACCTCAGGAAGAAGTTTGTCTTCTTCCTGAGAGGCTCCGGGGCGTAGAACGGTTTGCCTGCGACGATAGCGGCGGGGTAATCTTCAACAAGGCAGCGGGCACTGTCGGGACCGATGATCTGTGATGCCGCCCGGACCGCCTTCGAGAGCTTCGGGGGGCGCCTGTCGGCCGAATGGGCGTCGGACGCAATGATGTGGACGAGGTTGTACCCGAGAAGCTCCTCGGAGCACTTCCTTATCTCCGGACCGAAGTCCCCGTTGATGCTCATGGCGGTAAGTTGAACCAGACCGCCTTTTTCGACCCATTTCCTCACGATGTCCGTATTACCTTTGACCGCGGTGTTGCGCTCGGGGTGCGTGAGGATAGGGGTGAGACCGGCAAGGGTGAGACCGAACATCCATGCGAGGTAGTTCGGCGGGACCACATGCCTCGGGAATTCGACCATTACGTACCGCATGTTGTCATTGACCGTCAATACCTTCCGGTCCTTCACGAGATCGCCCAGGCGCTCGTGGACGTAAATGTCGGCGCCCGGTAATATCCGCACGGGTATGTCTCTCTCTGCCAACCGACCGTTCAGTTCCCCGACTGCTGCAAGGATGCGGTCGGGACTATTATCGTAAGTCCCATTGCCCGTGTGGGGAGTGGCGACGATCTCGGTGATACCGTCCTGAGCGGCGACGAGGCACATAGCCAGTGACTCGTCGAGGTCCTTTGCTCCGTCGTCGAGGCCCGGCAGTATATGGGCGTGAAGATCAATCATCTAACTACAGCGCGGAGCGTGTGACTACAGCGTGGAGCGTGGAGCCTAATAAGGCAGCATGGAGCATGGAGCATGGAGCAGGGAGCATGGAGCGAAAAGGCAGCAGAGAGCATGGAGCCTAATAAGGCAGCGTGGAGCATGGAGCATGGAGTTATGTGTGTATTTCCTCTTTGCTCTCTGCTCTATGCTTCTTCCCCCACGGCAGGCCGCGCTTGCGGGAGTGCTTCTTTCCGTCCCCCCCATCACCGTAGTAAGAGTAGTAATGGTAGTAATAATGATAGTAGTGAGAGTAATAATAGCTCTCCCTGCCGATATCTATGTTGTTCAGGACTGCGCCTATTACCTTCGCGTCCACGTCTCTCATGATCTTCGACCCGTGCATGGCCGTTTCCCTTGTCGTCATCCCCCCGTGCACTACGTAGATGACGCAGTCGGCCAGCCTGCTCAAAACCACTGCATCCGTCACCGAGCTTATCGGCGGCGTGTCGATCACCACCTTGTCGTACCTTCCCTTCATCTGCTCCATGAACTCGGCCATCCTCTTCGATCCCAGGATCTCGGCCGGGTTGGGCGGGACAGGTCCGCAGGTCATGACCTCCAGCTTCTCGTGCAGGATCGACTTGTGGATGGGGGGTTCCTCTCCCATGATGACGTTGCTCAGCCCTTTCCGGTTCTCGAGGTCGAACATCTTGTGGAGCTGGGGTTTGCGCATATCAGCGTCGATAAGCAGGACCGACTCCCCGGCGTAGGCGATGACGAGGGCGAGGTTGGCGGTGATGAAGGTCTTGCCTTCTTTCGGGATGAAGCTCGTGACGAGGATCGTCTTCGGGGGGTTGTCGGGAGAAGAGAAGAGCACCGCGGTGCGGAGGCTCCTGAACCCTTCAGCAACGGTCGACTTCGGCTTATGGTGCACGATGATTTCCGGGCTCGATACGCCTTGCCCCGACTCTTCGGAAAAGTTCACGGTAGGGATGAGCGCCAGGCACGGGGACCCTACATATTTCTCGATATCGTCGGGCGTCTTGATCGTGTTGTCCATGTACTCGAAGAAAAAGGCAAGGCCGCAGCCCATGGAGAGGCCGACTACTATGGAGAGCAATATATTCTGGATGGGCCTGGGTCGCGCAGGAGACCTAGGAACTTCCGCCCGGTCGAGTATCCGCACGTTGGTGGTCCCGAGCTCGCTCGCCACGCTCGTCTCTTTCAGCCTCTTCAAAAGGTTCTCGTACAGCTCCCTGTTCTTCTCTACTTCCCTGAGGAGGACGCTGTACTGTATGGACCGCTCGCTCAGCTTCTGGGTCTCCACCTTCTGCCCTTCCACCGCGTTGCGCGCGTTGGCCTCTCTGGCCCTTGCAATGGCCAGCTCGTTCTTGATGGAAGTGAGGACGTTCTGGGCCTCCTGCCTGATCTTCTGCCGGTTGGCCTCCAGCTCGGACCTGAGCTGCACCATCCTGGGATGTTTTTCACCGAACTTCTGCGACAGCTCGGACATCTGCGTGGAGAGCCGGGCCTCGTTCTCCTTGAGCCGCATGATCAGGTAGTTGTCCATCACCTGTGGGATGGACTCGAGGGGCGTCCCTTTTGCGAGGAGGTCCTGGACCTCCCTGTAACGCGCCTCTACTTCCACCCTTTTTGACTGCTCGTCAACAAGTCTTCCGGTCAGGCCTCCCAGCTTCTGCATCGCGATATTCTCTTTCTCTTTATCGCCCGCCAAAGGGGTCAACTGGACTATGCCGTACTTCTCCTTATAGTTCTGCAGGGCCTGCTCGGATTCCTCAAGGGTCTTCTTCTGCTCCTCTATCTGCTTCGTGAGGAAATCCTTGGCCTCGTTGGAGGTCTCGCTCTTCCACCCCATGTTCTGCTCGATAAAGCCTTTTGCGACCATATTGGCGATATCCGCGGCAAGCTGCCGGTCCGTGCTGTCGAAGCTGATATCGACGAGGCGGCTGTTCCTTATGGGGTCAACCCTCAGGATATTCAGGAACTTCGTCACCACCCGCGCTTCCCTCTCCTGTTTGGTCAGCATAGAGTCTTTTTTTGATTTCTTCGGACTAAAGACAGGGTTCTCCGACAGGTTGAGCGCCTGGATGACCCGGAGGGCCAGGGAGCGGCTTTGCAGGATCTTGTACTGGGTCTGGTAAAAATCGGTGCTGACCATATCGATCGGGAGCAGCTCCTGCATGTTGAGCACCTTCGGCGCCTCCCTCTCGATCAGTATCCTGGTCGTCGCCCTGTATACGGGCGTCATGACTAAGGACGCTACAGCCACCGTGCCCACTACGATTATAAAGCAGACAATGGCGATGCGGCGCCACTTGTAGAGGGTTCGGAGATAATCATAAATATGGGTTTCCTGAGTTTGGCCGGGGATATTCATTTAAATAGGACCTCCAGAAGTTCGTTCAAGGTTCAAAGTTCAAGGTTTAGTTGGTCAAGGTCATCAATAAAAGGGGCTACTCGAGTCAAGACAGCTATGGCGAGTCAGAATTGTTTTTTCAGTATTTCGAACTTTGAACGTTGAACATTGAACCGTCTATCACCAGAAGCTTTCCTTTACGACTATCGTGTCGCCCGGCTCGATGAGGTCGTCCATGGGAAGATAGAGGTCCACTTTCTTGCCCTCTTTTTCCCTCACCGTCTTCACCTTCTTCTTGGCGGCCTTTTCCGTGAAGCCGCCGGCAGTGCTGACGGCGTGCAGGACGGTCATCCCTTTCATAAAGGTGTACTGGCCGGGCCGCTTCACCTCGCCCGTGACATAGAATACCTTGATCTTGGGTACGAAAATCGTGTCGAGGTTGAGCACTTCTATGTTCTCGGTCCTCTCGCCTTCAAGGACGTTCCTAAGGTTGACTTTCAGGAGCTCCGAGGGATCGGCCTCGTCGGGAAGAAGGGGGCTCTTGGGAACGTGGTTCTTCTTCGGCCGGACGATCATGACCTCATGGTCAGCCTCGGGCTTCACCCCGCCGGCCATTGCTATCGCCTCGACAAGCAGCGTTTTTTTTGTGAGAGGGTAGGCGCCGGGTGAATTCACCTCTCCTATTACAAAGACCTTTTGGCTCCTGTATTCCGTCACCTGAACGCTCACCTGGGGGTCCACGATGTACCCGTCCGCCAGCATTTCCTTCAACTTCTTCTCTAACTGGAGCTGGCTGAGGCCCGTTACCCGGAGCTCCCCGATCAGAGGAAAGCTTATCTTACCCTCCAGGTTGATCCGCTCTTTCCTCGTGAGGTCCGGGTGGTCCCAGACGGTGATCGAGACCTCGTCTTCCGGCCCGAGCACATAGTCGGTCTGGGCAGCAAACAAGGCTGAGGGGCCGCGCAGAAAACAGAAGAGCAGGAATGCGGCAAGGGCAAGATGCCCCAAGGCGAAGCGGGGGGCGCCACAGGCTGCCGGGCGCATGCCCGGGAGGGCCCGGCTGCGGTAGCACGGGCGCGACAATATCGTCCGTTCATCTCTCTTCATAAACCTACTCGCTTGTTGTAATAATTAGGTGAGCCTCAGCGGATACCCTTCCCATCTGTTACATGGCAAGGATAATCCTGAAAATTATGCGGTTGTCAGTGAATGAGTACAGGTTGAAGTTCGAATCCCTTGTGATGTACTGATACTCGAGCCGAGTTTGCAGCCCTTTCTGAATGTTGTAAAAACCGGCCGCGCCAAGCGTCCATGTCGTGTCGCTGCGCTTCTTTTCCTGGCTCGTCACCGGGTCTGCCAGGAAATCGAGGTAGTCCCCTTTCCTGTAGGAGGCCGACGCCAGGGCCCCGATCTTTCCAGTGAAGTATTGCTGCAGGGTAAGAGTGGCCATAGTGTTCACGTAGGAGGCATTGCTGACGTCTATATCGTCTGCCATAGCCCGGAGGGCATCCAGGGTAAGAGTCGTCTTCGGGCTGAGCTCATCGACGAGCTGGACGGCCATGATCCAGTTGCGCGGGTTGTTGTTCCTGCCCGGAATGTTCGTGTCGAATTGCTTCCAGCCGTAGCCTGCCTTCAGGCTCCCCCTCAGCTTCCCGTAAGGGTCGAAGGCTATGCCTGTGTAAACGTACTGGTCCTTGTGGTTTGAGGTGCTGCTCGTAACAAAATCTTTGATCGCGTAGTCGTACTCGATCAACCCCGACATGCGCGGGAGGAACCGGTAATAGACGCTCGCGCCCATGAGGTTGTTCGTGTACTCGGCGTAGCGGTCGCGAATGGAGTCAAAGCCCAGATCGTCCCTGTTGTACTTCCCCTCCACCTTCCACCGGTCGGCGAACGAGTAATCTACCGAAGCCTTGCCGAAGTTCTGGTGGAACCCCCTCTCACGCACGATGATACCGGTCTTTTCCAGCCAGCTTCTGACGAAGTCATCTCCGAAGTTGAAATGGAGCCCACCCGGCAATACGTAGTTGAGAGCCGCGTTGGCCCTGTGGTCCTGGTAGTTGACCGACGGGTTCCTGGCATATTCGAGAAAGCCGACCTTGTAGCCCGCAGTAAACGAGCTCTGGCCGAACGTATAACGCATGCCCAGGCCGGGGGCGACCGTGGTAATGTAGTCGGATTTCGGCGCATGCTGCGTCAGAAATACGTTGCTGCGGTATGTTTCATAAAGGCCGAGGTCCGGTAGAAGGGTAAAGTTCCCTAACTTGATTTCGGCGATCGCAGGACTCACGAGCACGATCGACAGAACACCGAGGAGCAAGCCAAAAATCCCTTTCAGCGTCTTCATTATATCAGCTCCATTCAGTGAAGGTTTTAGAGGGAAGGACTTGCCGTTCCCGTGCCGCCGCCGCTGCCGCCGCCTGTGCCGCCGGTCCCACCGGTGCCGCCTGTCGACCCGATGCCCACTCCGCTTGTCCCGCCCGGCGCTCCTCCCGGGCCCCCTGGCGCAGGCCCTCCAGGCGCACTCGTCCCTGCCGCGATCGCCGCGTTTACAACCGTAGGCGGCACGCCATCGGCTATGGCCGCCGTCTGCACGGCAGTGGCGGCAGACGGATTGGCAGTCACCGCAGCGGTAATGGTGGAGGCTGCATTCACCCCCTGTACCCCGAGCACGGCGTTCACTACACTAACAGTAGCCGAAGGCCTGAGGCTTATAACGGTGGCAACGATTGTAGCTGCCTGGGCCGGGCTTACGGTAACGGCCGCCGTTGCCACAGCGACCGGGTCCGCGCCCGCCTGGATGGCCTGGGTAACGGCCTGCTGGATGGTGAGGCCTGCGTTAATCGCATTCGTCATCACCTGGGTCAAGGACAAGCCTGCAGCAACATCCCCGGCGACGTCAGCCCGGACGGTGCTCGCTCCGGCCGCAAGAACCATAAGGCATATAATCCCACACAGTAGTGCCCTCATTATAGCACCCCCCCTGCTTTACTTTTCTTTTTACGATGCACGCAAGATGTAACAGGCTTACTGAATTTACGGCAAGCCGTCAAAACATAATGTATGTCATTACAAATGAGTTGTAAAGAAAATTATTTAAAACCGTTCGGAAATCGGTGAGGCGGACAAACATTACAATGATGTGAATTTAAGGACCTTTCTCGAAGAAAACGATAACGAGATGGAAGGCAATGTTAAAAAACCTTAAGGAAAAAACAAAAGGCTACCGCCCCCCTTACCGTTTTAAGGATCTCGTTGTCCCAGGTTGTCTTGTACTACAAATCATAGTTGTTACTACTATTTACGGTTCACTGATGACGTTTGACGCCATACGATGTCAAACACGTCATTGTAAACTAAAGTTTTAGAAAATGCAATTAAAAAGTAGGCGGTACAGGCCACCCCTGCGCCTCGGCAGGTCATACGTCCGTGCCTCCTCCATCCGTTTAATGTTTATCGGAGAAATGTCGGATTAAGTTTAGACTAAATCACTTTATGCTTCATATACGAGCCCGACCCGCCACATTATCTGCTTGCTGATATTGCGGCCCGCCGGTTGACAGTTTTAGGGCCGCTTCCGGCGCCCGAAAAAGTGAGGCGAGATATAAGCTGCAGGGAAATCTCAAATCAGGGCATTCACTTCTCGCCCCATTATCCGAAGGGCTGTTCGAGCCCGTGCCCCTGCCTTATCATGGCGAGCTTTTGAACCGCCCCGTGGTACAAAACAGCCATGCTCGCATGACACTGCTGGTCGGAAATCCTTAATATGTTCTTAGGGTAGGAGGGATCCTGCCCGTTCACCTCTTCAGACAATCTGATGATCCCTTCCTTGATCTGTTTTAGGGCGCTCATATGGGAGAAGTGGCCTGAACTTCCGTAGTAGGCGTCGGCATAATAGATCCGCTCTAGAATGAGGCGTTCTGCCTGGTGGTAAGTGAGCCTCCGGCTCCTGAGGTAGTCCAGGAGGTTATCTACGTTCACGAGGGGCCTCTCCTCATCCACCCGGTAACCAAACTGGGCCAGGAAAGGTATCAGCTCGTCCCTGGTTTTGTGCACGATGTGGGCGATCTCGTGAATGGTCAACTCTTCTATCAGCCGGTCTTCCAGGCCCGGGGCCTGCGTGCCGTAGAGATCATGTATCCATCCCTGGGGAATGGCGATCACCCAGCCG
>Ga0208321_1000298_pt1 | contig 41131 bp, 33 predicted proteins | sample June2015DPH_4_15_FD_184692 | JGI IMG/M metagenome (GOLD analysis project Ga0208321, IMG submission 184692) | Peatland microbial communities from SPRUCE experiment site at the Marcell Experimental Forest, Minnesota, USA - June2015DPH_4_150... | ecosystem: Environmental > Terrestrial > Soil >... | reverse complement strand
CCCTTGGCCGAGAACTTCCAGTTCTCGCATGAGGGTGTACCTCCTTCGTAGAGTTTTGCCACTCCCGAAAAAGTACACCCTCTTTCCCTTTCCAAAACCCAATTTACACAAAAGAAGTTACGCTACCTTGCCGCTATATGGCCCTGTTTGTTTAGATGATACGCCCTGACAAGCAGTTGCCGAGGGTTCGGAAGTGTTCGGCGGTGTCGCCCAACTCCCTGAATGGGTGGAATCCCATTCCGCCCGAGCGGCTGTTGCCATCCCCGCCGATTCGTGCCAACCTGTTGAGCCCTTGGGCCGCCCCGGCCTGAGCGGCCCAGACCGGTCGATGAACTCCGATAAGCCAACCCGCGTTCGCTGGATGCTGGTCGCCTGGGTGACGCTGATGGGTGCGATCAGCTATCTCGACCGGGTCAACATCTCCATCGCCGGGCATTCCATCTCTCAGGAATTTCACCTCACGGACGCGCAGCTTGGCTGGGTCTTTAGCGCCTTCTCGCTGGGCTACGGGCTCTTTCAGATTGGCGGCGGCTGGGCGGCAGATCGGCTGGGCCCGCGTCGCGTGCTGGCGCTCGGCGCCACGTGGTGGGCCGTCTTCACCACGCTTACGGCGGTCGTTCCTACGAGTCTCGTGCATGCATTTCTGACTTTGTGCAGCGTACGCTTCCTGCTGGGCGTGGGCGAGTCCGTTATGTACCCGAGCTCGAACCGCTGGGTAGCCAACTGGGTGCCCACGGCGGAGCGCGGGTTGGCCAACGGCCTGATCTTTGCCGGTGTGGGCGCCGGCGCCGCCCTCACGCCGCCCCTCATCGCTTCTATCATGATTCACTTCGGCTGGCGCGCCGCCTTTTGGTTCTGCGCCCTACTGGGACTGCTGGTGGCAGTGGGGTGGTACGGCATGGCGCGCGATCATCCTGACCAGCATGCCTGGGTGAACGACGCCGAGAGAAAATGGATTCGCGAGGGCATCCTGCAAGCTGACCGCGGCGAGGGACCAAAACTCTCGTGGGGCACGATGCTCGCGAGCCAGGACGTTTGGGCCATCACCCTCAGCTATTTCTGCTTTGGGTACGTCGCCTACATCTTCTTCACTTGGTTTTACATTTACTTGACCAGGGTCCGCGGCCTGGACCTCAAGACCGGCAGCTATTACGGCATGTTGCCCTTCGTGGCCATGTCCCTGGGATCGGCGGTGGGCGGCGGGATCGCCGACGCCGTGAGTCGGCGCTTCGGGCGCTGGTGGGGACGCTGTGGAGTGGCCGCCTTGGGCCTGACAGGCGCCGCGGTGTTCGTCGCCGCCGGCGCCCAGGCGCAGAGTGCCGCCGCGGCCAGTATCATGCTCGCCGCCGGCGCGGGCGCGCTCTACATCTCGCAAAGTGCCTATTGGGCGCTCTCCGCTGACCTGGGCGGACGCTCCTCCGGCTCACTTTCCGGTTTCATGAACATGGGAGGCCAAATCGGGGGCGCAGTGACTGCCGGTCTGACACCTGCGCTCGCCAGGCACTTTGGCTGGACCGCGTCATTCCTGACCGCGGCCAGCTTGTGCGCTCTGGGCGCCGCAGCCTGGTTGGTGGTTGATCCCAACAAGTCCCTCGTTCCGCGGGAAGCGCGACCGCAGGCGCGGGTGTGAAGCTCCATTATTGGGGGGTCACGGAATCGCCGTTCGATCTACGATCAAAGAACTCCCTCACCCCCTAGCCCCTCTATCGCCGCCCTGCGGCCCAGAACTTCGCATCCGCGGGAGGGCGTCTCGGGCACCAAAGCCTCTGGGCGGCGGGCCGCGGCGACCGGGAGGGAGAGGGGTTTCTTCTCCCCCACGAACCTCCTCACGCCGTCAACAAGACCTCGATCGGATGTTCCGGAGTCGCCTTGATTTCGGGGTCGAAGGTGATGACTCGCCGCTCGGCCTCCTGCTCCAGCTCAGCCCGTAAGGCTAAGGTCCCGAGTCGCGCGGAGATCTTTCCGCGCGGACCCTTTCCGACCCCATTGACCGCCAAACGCGCCACAACAATCGCACCCTCGGTTACCTGGACTTCCACGCGCTGGCTCTGAGGTTTGAGGGTTTGCACGAACGTGCCCCAACCCGAGGGTACCGACCAGAAGCAACGGAACGCCTGACGGCGCGTGCGTGGCATCAGGGTGAGCTCGCGCTCCGGGGCGGAATAGCGGAATCCGCTCCAGGCCACGATGGTAGCCCAACTCGCCATGGGGCGCGCGTAGTGATGACCGCACTCGGCTTCGTTCCAGGGATTGCGTCGCTCGCCATCGAAGCGCTGACGGGCGCTTTCCACGACTGTGAGCGCCTCCGTAACCATCCCCTCGAAAACCAGGTGCGCCGCAAGCTGGTACTCTAGACCTGTCCAGACCTCACCGAAATAAGGAAACGGAATTTCCGGACGCTTGCCCGAAGGATAGGTCGCGACCAGAACTCCACCTTCCTCATTCAGTGCGTAAGTGCGTTGCAGCCCGGCGTGTTCGCTCAGGTTCGGTCTGTAATTATATTTGACAATCGACTTCAGCGTTTGCCGCACGTGCGCTTCGTCCAGCAGGTACCCGAGACCCGCGACATGCGCCAAGTACTGGCCCAACAACTGATCCGCCAGGCAGGCGCCCCCCATCTGGTAATCGGGCGCGAGCGTATTTCCTGCCCCCATGCCAACGCGCAAACCTGCAGGAATTCGACTCTCCGGACGTCCCTCTACCTTCTGAATGTAGTACTCACCGTTGAAAAGGTTCTGGTCGATCCAGCGGCGGCCGTTCTCAAACAGCCGGCGATACTCGCGGGCCGTGTTTTCGTCTCCGAGCACACGCGCCATCTCCTCGCCCGCGCGCAGCGCCCCGAGATAATAAACCCCGCACAGCGGGTTCGGACCGTAGAACTCCACGTCGTAGGTGTTGTGCTGAACGCCCTCGGCCACCCCATCGCGGTTGCCGTCCCAGCCGTTTTCGATCCAGGCGAATTCCAGCGCGCGCTTGGCGTTCGGCCACAATCGGCGCAACCAATCCGTGTCGCCGGATAATTTCCAGTCCCGGTAAAGCTTGATCAGGCAACCCATCTGGCCGTCCGCGGCGGCCATCTGCCAGATCTGCTTGCCGTCTGGCAGATAGGAACGGAAGCCCATCAGACCGTTCGCATCGGTGTTTCGAAGGAACTCCGACTCCCGCAGCGAGCGTGCCAGCGCCGGAAACAAAAAGGCTGTGGCCTGTTCGTAGTTCCAAACGGGCGTGCAGCTTCCGTGGCAGCAGCCCTCGTGATCGGAGCAGCCTTCGAATCCGTGAAACTCGCCATCGGCCGTGCGGAAGCAGGTGTTCACACGTAGCGTGGAAAGATTGCTCGTCGCCGCATCCAGCACCGCCGGCGGGAGTGTGGACGACTCCAGCGCCTGGGCGAAGGCGCGGGTCCGCGCCTCGAGTTTGAGAAGTTCCTGTGCGACGTGCTGGCTCACGTCCCAAGCGTCCGCGAAGCGCTCGGTATAGGCGTTCCCCACGACAGTGCTCTTGGGCACGCTTTCGGGGGCCGGCCAGCCGCAACGTTCCGGCGTGCGGTTGGGAAAATGCCAGGCGAGCAGGAACGTGACCGTTGCCTCGCGGCCGGCGGGAATCGCCTGCGTGACTGCCAGCGAGCCCACGGGCATGGCCACGCGAGAGTCCGAGTCTAGTGCGCCGTCTGCCGTGAAGTCGTCCCAGAAAGTCAGCACACCGTCCCACCACCGCGCCCGCTTCCAGCCGCGCAGATAGGAAACACTGCCCTCCGGCGCTCCCACGGCGCAGAGTGCGAACGAGCCATTCAGGGGATCGAAGGACGCCAGGAACGGGTTCGTCATGAACAGGCCACTCAGTCCCGGCGCTTCGCGGAAAGCTGTTTGCCTTCCCTCTCGGCCCACGGGATTCTCGAGACTGAGGGCGATGGCAACTTTGGCAGCCGTGTTAATCGGATTGCGAACCGTGTATCGCAGGATGGCCACGGGCAAACCGGAGGCGTCGACATCCAGCGGCACGAGAGGATTAAAGGCTTCGAGCGAGACTTCCACAGGCAGCTTCGGATCGCGAAACGCGATGCGCGCGAACGGGTACGCGCCAGCGAACGTGGCTTCGGCAAAACGCGGCAAGCCCGGAGCGTTTTCGGCGCCGAGGCCGCTGGGGTTTGTTTCGTAGGGTGGCTGGAGGCGCGCTTCGAGCACTCGCGCCACCGGCTCGCGGTCCCCGACTTTGACCCAAATTGCCGGGAAGCAGTAATCCAGCGAGTTTCCTTTGTCCGGGCGGTTGAAGATTTCCCAATCGCGCAGTTGCCCGCGCCCCCCCAGCGAGATCGTCCCGGTGCCGATGCCTCCCAGGGGGAAGGCGAGCATCTTCAGATTCCGTCCCGTGAAGGTGCGCGGAAACTGGACGCGGGACAGTGGCTCGGCAGGCGACTTTTCCGGGCCGCCACCGGCTGCTTCCCTGGAGGCCTGCTTGTTAGCTTGACCGGCGAAGGAAGGTGCTCCGAGCGTTGAAGCCAACGCGCCACCGGCGGCGACACCTTTCAGGAAATCTCGACGCGCGTATTTCTTCCCTTTGCGTTTTTCGGCCACGCTGTCTCTCCAACCCAAGGGTTCGTTGCAGAATGCGAGCTGCGCCTGGATTCTCGCCCACCTGCGAACCGTGTCAAGGGGAAATCGCGGTGAGAGTGGAGTGCCTGAACTTTCAGTTCTGCCGATCTATGATCTCGCTCTCGCCGCACAGGCCGCGATGCAATCGTCCAGCGGGCCGGGATACGTTAACTGCGAGAAAACGGCCTCTCGCCTACAAGCCGCAGTCCCGCTAGGCGGGGCTGCGCAATCGGCTCTCGAGAGCCACGCAAGGAAAAGCCACCAGCTTCTGCGCGCGACAGCGCCTACCGGACAGGTTGTGGAAGCGTGTCGTGATAATTCGGGAAGGGCGGTTTCGGGTACGACGGTGGCGGATTTTTCTTCAGCAGATCCAGAACCACCTCCACCGCTCGCTCCAGTTGCGGGTCGTGACCCTGCCGCACCAGTTTGGGGTCCAGTTCGACTTCCACGTCGGGCGAGATCCCGTGATTCTCCACTTCCCACTGTCCTTTCAGGCCGTAAATAGCCCAGCGCGGAGCGGTGACGCGGCCGCCGTCGATGAGCTGCGGATAGTGTCCGATACCTACCAAGCCTCCCCAGGTACGCATGCCGACCAGGGAGCCGACACCGGCTCCGCGGAAGTACCACGGCATGGCGTCGCCGCCGGACCCCGCGAATTCGTTGATGATCATCGCCTTGGGGCCGTAGATGGCTTCCTGCGGTTCAGAATAAGTTTCGCCCTCTCGGGTCATCACCAGGCTCTGGACAGGGCGGCGGAGGTAATCGATGATGTAATCCGCCAACTGGCCGCCGCCATTGAACCGCTCATCCAGTACCGCGCCCTGCTTTCCCACCTGCGCGAAGTAGGAGCGATTGAAATTGGTGTAACCTGCGCCGGCGGTATTCGGCAGGTAGACGTAGGCCAACTTGCCGCCGCTCAGTTCGTCCACCTTGCGGCGGTTTCCTTCGATCCAGGCCAGATTCCGGAGCCCGGCTTCGCTCTCGACCGGGACCACGGTAACCTCGCGTGAGCCGGAGGCGTCCGGGTTGGGGCCAACCTTAAGAACCGTCTGCTTCCCCGCGGTCTCCAGGAAGAAGCTATGGATGTCGTCACTCGCGATGAGGTCGCGTCCGTTCACGGCCAGCAGGTACTCACCCTCCTTCACGTTGACGCCCGGCTGCGTGAGCGGAGCGTGCAGTTCCGGATTCCAGTTCTCGCCGTCGAAGATCCGGGAGAAGCGGTAGCGGCCATTTTCGATTGTGTAGTCCGCGCCGAGCAGGCCCACTTTCACGGTGGGGAGGTCCGGATGCTTGCCGCCTGCGACGTACAGGTGGAGAACATTGATATTCGCCAGCATTTCCCCGAAGAGGTAGTTCAGGTCCGCACGGCTGGCGATCCCCTCGAGGTAGGGGGCATAGACCTGCTCCGCGTTCTTGATGTCGAGCCCGTGGAAGTGCGGGTCGTAGAAGAAGTCGCGCTCGATGCGCCACACCTCGTGGTACATCTGTTTCCATTCCTCGCGGGGGATCACGTAAACTTCCATGGCCTCCGTCTTCAACGTGCCCTTGCCGGCCTCGGGAGGTTTTTCCGCTGGGTTGATGAACCAGTGTTCATCCTGGCGATAGAGAATCTTCTCGCCGTCAAAGGAAAGGTCGAAGGCTTGCACGTTGTCCACGATCTTGTCGGTCTTGCGAGTTTTCAGTTCGAATCTTTGGATGGTGACGCGCGTCGGGCCAGGTTCGACATCGACCAGAGGAGCCTCCAAAAGGTAGAGGACACCATCCTTCCCGGCAAAAAGGCCGAGGAAATTGCGGGCGGGAATCGGCAGAGCAAGGATGCGCTGGCCGAGGCCGTCAAAATCGATTTGAACCTTGACAGGTTCCGGTTTCTTTTCGCCCGCCTTGGCTTTCTCCTTGTCGGTGTCGTCAGCGGGTTTGGACGCGTTGTCATCCTTCTTCGCTTCCGGCGGCTTTTCTTCGTCGCTTTCGGGAGCAACCGGGGAAGGCAGCTCCTTGCGCAGCACGGTAACATAGACGCTGCGAGTAACGGGATGCTCTTCGCTCGTCATGTCGAGCCAGCCCGTAGTCAGTCCCATATTGGTGCTGGCGGTGAAGTAAAGATACTTGCCGTTCTTGTCGAAGTTGGGATAAAGCGCGTCACTCATGCCGTCGGTGACTTGCGTGGCTTTATGACTCTCGAGCGAGTAAACGTAAACGGCGCGCAGGTGATTCTCAAGTTGTAGGGTGTAAGCCAACCACTTGCTGTCGGGGGACCAGTCCACGTCGAATTCCTGCAGCGGTGAATCGAAGCGGTCCGTATCCACCTTGACGGGCGATGGGTGGTCGAGGTCCACATACCAGAGGTTCAGCCGCTTGTCGCTGTAGGCAATCTTCTTGTTGTCCGGCGACCAGACCGGGGAATAGAAGAAAGACGGTGGCTTGCCCAGGTCGATTTTCTTCACCGTTCCCAAGCCGTTCTGGCCGCGGATATGAAGCGCGTATTCCCCTGACTCATCCGAGAAGTAAGCGATGGAATTCCCATCGGGGGACCAGGAGGGGTCACGCTCCGCCACGCCCGGAGTGTTGGTGAGATTGCGGATATCACCTTTTTCCGCGGGCGCGGTGAGAATTTCGCCATGCGCCTCGAACAGGGCGCGGGCGCCGGCGCCGGTCGGCGAGATGCGCGCGCTCAACATCTGCTGGTTGGTGACCTTCTCGAAGCGCGGCCGCACCTGCGGCATGTCGCCCGCCACCCGAATGTCCACCTCGCGGGATTTGCCGGAGCGTGGATCGTAGATGTGAATCGATCCGAACTGCTCGTAAACAATTCCGTTGGGGCCCGCCAAGGCGGATTTCAAATCGAAGCCCGCGTTTTTGAAGAGTCCCTTCACTTGCTGGGTTTTGGTGTCGTAGGAAAAAAGCGTGACCGGGCCCTCGCGGTCAGAGAGAAAGTAAATGCGATCGCCGATCCACATGGGATTGAAATCGTTGGAGCCTTCGCGGGAAATACGTGTGATGCTGGAATCCGCCAGATTGGCAATCCAGAGGGGCGCCGCAAGCCCGCCGCGATAGTGCTTGATGGCGATGGAGGAATCGGCCGCGCCGAGACGGCGATTCCAGCGCGGGACGTAAGCAAGGCGCGTTCCGTCCGCAGAGTACGATCCTTCCACGCCCATGGGCAAGGGGAGAGCTGTGGGGAAGCCGCCCGTCACCGGGACAGTGTAGAGCTTCTCAAAACGCGAATAGCTGCCGCGCGTCGTGCGAAATAATACGTTTTTGCCGTCGGGAGTCCACCCGACAGCCACGTCCGCGCCCGGATGGAAGGTCAGGCGGCGAGGTTCACCACCGGTGGCGGGGACGACGTATACGTCTTCATTGCTATCGTAATTCCCCGTGTAGACGACCATCGTCCCGTCGGGGGAGAAGATCGGACGGCTCAAGGTGCCGGCGCCGGTCACCAGGCTCTGGGCGTCGCCGCCTTCGCGGCCGACGATCCAGATGTCGCCGCCATAGGCAAAAGCGATCTGGGTCTTGCTCAGCGTAGGATTTTGAAGTAGCAGCGGCCCGGAGTCCGCCGAGAGCACCAGAGTGGACGCAAGAAGCATGAACAGACCTGCCAGCAGTATTCGACGCATAGGTTCTCCAAAGTTGCACGGTGAAGTCAGTTGAGGTGCCATAAAAACCGAGGCGACATCGACTCGGGAAGCGACGATTATCCCAGATTCCTGTGTTCGACTCTACCCGCAAACCCTTAGGGGAGCGGATCGGTTTGAGCCTGGCCGTCCGCCCAGTCCCGTCTTGCGGGATCAACAGGCCCACCACCCACGTCCCCCAGAGCTGGACCACCCCTCACCACCTCGGCGGCCGGGGTGTCCGCCGCGGCGAACGGGTTGGCCGCTCCGAAATCCCACGTTGACCCGCCATTGCCTTTGGACGTCATCCGCCCTGTTTGGTTATGCGATTGAGCCGATAGGGTTCCTGTGCCTCATTCGAATTTGTCTTGACAGTCCGATGTACTAGCTGCTAAACATAGGCACAATCAAAGGGCTGACACGAAGCAGAAGAATGGAGGATGGCTATGGGACCCAACAGGACTGTCTTTTTCCATTGGATCACCACGCCCTTGGAGATTCGAGTCGTGGATATCAACCCTCGCTTACCCATGCCATTCGCAAGATCTCGCGCAAACCCTTTCTATTGCCGAAAGGAGGCATGTCATGCATAGAGGCCACGTTGCTCTGACTGTATTAGCGTTCCTCTTGCTTAGTGGAACGGTATGTTCGCTTGGTGCAGGCAAGCATCGCAAGTTCCAAAGCAAGCCGAACCCGGTTTCAGCCATGCTCGAGATGAAGACGGGGCAGCGTTTCGTCCCCGGCGAGGTCATCTGCAAGCGTAAGCCCGGCGTTCCTCGCTCTCTGAGCGCGGAGCAGATTAGCCCTTTGGGTTTTGAAACCGAAGCTCGGCTGACCTCTGGCGGGGAAGTTATTTACCGCATCGGGCCCACGGTCATGACCACCCTTTCCGAGAAGGATAAGGTCGACCGCACGCTAGCCGCGGTCAAGGCCGTTCAAGCCATGCCCGATGTCGAGTACGCCCAGCCCAACTACATCCGTCGGGTTGTCAGCACGACGCCCAGTGATCCTCTCTACCCGCAACAGTGGCACTATTTTACTAACGGCACTGGCGCAGGTAAGTCCCTGGGCGGCATCAGCTTGCCCAACGTGTGGGACACCAACAAGGGGAGTTCCTCAGTCGTCGTCGCCGTGATCGACACGGGCATCCTCCCAAACCATCCGGACATAGTAGGTTCACCGAACCTGCTCGCCGGCTATGACATGATTTCAGACCCGTCCATGGCGAACGACGGGGACGGCCGCGACCCGGACCCGACTGACCCAGGAGACGCCATCGCGGCGGGCGAGTGTGGTGGTGGCTTTCCGCCCGTGCCGGAACCCAATAGCTGGCATGGGACGCACGTCTCGGGCACGGTGGGTGTCGGCAACACCAACAATGGCATCGGTGTGGCTGGTATCAACTGGAACGTCAAAGTCCAACCTGTTCGCGTCTTGGGAAAGTGTGGCGGCACCACGTCCGACATCATTGACGCGATCCGCTGGGCCGCAGCTCTACCCGTCCCCGGCGTCCCCAACAACCCCACCAAGGCGCGTGTGATCAACATGAGCCTCGGTGGCGAAGGGGCTTGTTCCGCGGACCCCGCCACGCAGAGTGCCATCAACGACGCGTTCGCCCAGGGTGTTACGGTGGTTGTGGCGGCCGGCAACTCCCAGGAGGATGCTTCGCTTGAGACTCCCGCGGGTTGCGACAACGTCATCGCCGTCGCGGCCAGCGACGCACGCGGCTTCCTCGTGACGCGTTATTCGAACTTTGGCCCCACCGTCAAGATCATGGCTCCCGGCGGCGATGTCCAGCGTGACGACAATGGCGACGGCAACCCCGACGGAGTCCTCAGCATGATCAGCCCGGCTGATGGGACCTACGCATACTACAACGGCACTTCCATGGCGGCGCCCCATGTTGCCGGCGTGGTGGCTTTGCTGCTCGCTAGCAATCCCAATCTGACTCCGACGCAGGTCCTTGCCCGACTACAGTCCACGGCGCTGCCGCGTAACAGCACGCAATGCCCCCAACCCTGCGGCGCCGGTCTGCTCAATGCCGAGGGTGCGATCCTGGGCTCAAACCCGCCAGTAAGTTTTTCCCTGACGCTGGCCCCGTCCAGCCTGAGTTTGCGCAGAAGTGGTGGGTCAAAGACTGCGGTCGTTGCCGCGACGGTGCTCGAGAGCGGCACGCCGAAGGCGGGCGAGACGGTGACCTTCACCTCCGACAACCCAAGCATTGCCACCGTGTCCCCGGGTAGCGCCACCACTGATTCTGCCGGCCATGCACAGGCTACCGTCACGGCTCAGCAAAAAGGCGACACGCAGGTTCACGCTTCAGCACAAGGCGCCGGTGGGCAGTCAAGTGTTCACGTTCCGACGCTTGCCGATTGGGCGATTGCCCTGCTGGCTTTAGGACCGATGCTGGTTTATCTCTGGAAGCGTCGCCGCTTAAGGCGGCGTTTCGGATCCACCGGGAGCGCCCGTTCATGACGGCAACCGAATGGCCAGCTCGCGTTTGGGGTCGGATCGCGGTGGCGACAGGTCTTTTCGGCTGCGCAATGCTCCTTGCCGAACGGAGTCGTGCCTGCGTTCATGCCCTTGCCCCCATCGATGTGCTCACGGCTCGTGCCACTTCCCAAATACTCGACTGGCTGGGAATGGACGCGCAGCGCGAGCTGGCCACCTTGACTCACCCTGGCGGGTTTAGCTACCAAATTGTGATGCCTTGTACAGGGCTCATTCCCGCCGCGCTACTCGCTGCCGCAGTTCTTTGTGGCGGTGCTTCTCTGCGCGCGAGAGTGTGGGCCGCGGCCCTGGGAGCGCTCGCCGTGTTGGTCCTGAATCTGGTTCGACTGGTCAGCCTGTTCTACATCGGCGTGCGACATCCCGAAGCCTTTGGCTTTGCCCATTCGGTGCTCTGGCAGGGCGTAACCCTCGTTTTCCCCATCGTTTTTTTCCTCGGGTGGAAACGTCACGGGGTCGCTTCTTCCGCATAAAGCCAGGCAGCCGTTTCGGCTCAATGCCTCATCTAACTGTGCGGTGGATGGACTCGGATGTGGCATGTGCAATCAATCGCGACTTGCTTTTTGGTGCTGGATCTAGCTTCTTGTCCGGTGGCCGCACAGGAGAAGCCGTTGGCGCAGCCGTTTGTCCCCGGCGAGGTGGTTGTAAAGTTCTCGCCGACAAGCAAAGCGGCTGCGCTGGTAGCTGGCGCATCTGCGAGCAGCGACCAGCCCAATGCCCCCTTGGCTTCCTATGTGGACTCCCTGGCGCGTGAAGTAGGGATCCCCATCGGGGTCAAGCGCCTCGGGTCGGGGGGAATGCTCATTGTTTCGATCCAGCGAGCCAATTTGGTTGCTCGCCTTCTTGAGCGGCTCCGGGCGAATCCACATGTTAAAGAGGCCGGCGCTCTTTCTGCGGGCCCCCCCCCTCCTTTGGTGGCGCAAGGCGTCGTCCAGGTCGAGTTCGCAGAGAGAAGTCCGGAGGCAGAGGCTGTGGCCAAAATTGCGGCCAGCGGTCGGGAGACGGGGCCCGAGTTGGACCCAATCATTAAGGGACTGGAGCACGATTCCGGGATCCCATCGACGGCACGGATCACTTCATCTCGCCAAATTCTGCTAAGCGTAGATCTCAGCGCCCTCACGCTCGATCTCGCCGCCCGCCTCCGCAAGTGTGCGGATGTCGAGTACGCCCAACCAAACTTCATTCGCCGTCGGATGAGCTCGGCCGGCCCGAGCCCTCCGCCCCATGCCTAAATTTGCGCGCATTATCCCTGCCTCGCGTTGCAGGCAAGCAGGCGGTAAAGATGACGCGCCTGTCTTGCCATCGGTTCCGGGTTTTGCGATTGGCGTGAGAGCATAACGGCCTCCCTTTCTACTACTTCAGGACCCAGGACGACAATATCTGCCCCGCCTACGCCAACCAGTCCGGCCCCGCTGGGCCCATCATCGGGACTACCGAACCCTTCGGCCCCGACGCCTTTACGAAGCGCGGCGGCCCCTTCGCGCCCGAAATGATCGAGCGCTTCACGGAGGTCAAGGGCGACACGCTGACGATCTACTACAACCTGTCGACGTTTAACCCCTACACGGTCGTCAAGATGCGCTCGGAGTTCAAGATCAGAAAAGGCGAGTGGTAGCTTTCACCGGGCGGTGGTCCTTTCGAGGAGGCCGCCCTCTGCTTGTCGCCGTCACGGACACAGCGGTGACGCTCGACTACTTGCTGGGCGAGTTCAACGGTGGTTGCACCACCGCCGATGGTCGTCGGGAACAGTCGCTCATGGCGGCGGTCCTCCAGGAGGCTAACGCCCCCGCTCAGGGGCGCGGCCCCAACCGGAACCCTTCATGTTCATCGAAAATCGCGAGGGAGCGCACGCCCCTTCACTAGTTCGTTAGACAGCGGATCCTACTTGTAGACTGCCCGGCAAAACTTGCTGCAACCTGCTTTCGAGCTTCGCCGCATTGACAAGATCCTTCGGAGAAATAGAAATCAAGTCGACACCGTGTTTTTTCCAGATCCGCTGCTTTTCTTTGGTTCTCTGCTCGTATTCAGGGTTCCCTTGGAGGCCGAAGTACTCAATGAAAACACCCTTGACGGCGAAGTCAACACGGTAGTTTCCTTCTGGGTAAGCAGGCTCCTTTTCGTGGAATATCCCATGTGTATGGAGATAATCGTCGATCGTTTTCTCGCCAAGGGACAGGCACACATGCCCATCCTTCGCCAGACATTGTATGCCTCGACTTGCTCTTCGGGCGTCATCGTTTAGGATTTCTGATTCGATGAGTGCTTGCAGCCAAGATCCGAATACCTCTTTCACACGCCGAACAGTCGGCTTTCTCCGAAGTACTCGGAGGACGGCTAATCTCTGGTTGAAGTCCATACCGCGAAAATCGTCGAGTCCCTCACCAAATCCCTGATGTGGAATTTGCTGGAGAACCTCGGTCAGGTCTCTAAGGTACGTCACTACCTCTTCTCGCAGTGCAGCATCGTCACCGGCTCGAAGAACCGTATCTCTCAAGCAGGGGGCGCAAAAATCTAGGTTATCAATACCAAAACGTTGGACCAAGGGATGTGGGAGTGAGTCCTCGACGAATCTCTCTTGACACAGCGGGCACACCTTCCACTGAGGCTTGCGAATCCCCTCGTCCAATCCGAGGCTCTTCGCTCTCGTGATGGCGTACTTCATGACCTTGTTGTACCAAGCTCCAGTTGTGAGAAATGAGGCGATTGCATCTCTAGGGGTCATCGACTCCACGGCATCTGCGACCTCCCAATACCAATGCCATTGCCATCGATCGATGAGCCGTCCCAATAGTTCATCGTGTTCGGGAGTCCACCACTTTGAAATGTTTCGGTTTGAATACGGGGGCCAATCTTCGTTCCTATATGCTGGCCTGTCGCGATAATCGTAAACGCTCATTGGTCGCTCGCTCCGTGGCGCGTAGGGCAGAGTTCGGCTTTTTGGAACTCTGCGGTTCTTTCGATCAGGAGAGCCCCAGAGTCCCTGAGATGCGAAACGTTCAAGCTCACCTGCCGAGGGCCGCATCGCGGCCCGAGGTCAGGTGCAGTGCCGTGTTAGGCATCGACTCGATCCTTGATCCAGCTCTCGAACTCTCTGGGCACCCTCCCAAAACCGTGTAGACCCCAGATGACGCGATTTGCGGCAGCTGCCACAACTTGACGCGCAACTGTCGGATCGGCGAGCGTGCGAACGCGTGCCTTAAACTCGGGCGTGGCACGCCAGGACTCAAGTTCCTCGGAGTCGTGGAAGATTACCTCGCGAAACGTATTGCCGATCGATCGTCTGCGGAACTCGCGGTACTTACTGAAGCTGATTCCGTCGCGGATTACCCACGAGTCTTCGGAAGAGGCCACTTTCAAATCAATCTCAAGCAGTAGCCGAGGCGATAGGATGGCCATCACCGAATCTCGCCCCATAATGATCGGCGAATCGCAGAGCGGAAACCGATGGTGGTCGGTTCGATACAGCGTCCACCGGGCACAGGCCAGCGCGACAGTGGCTCGAGCGAGCACGAACTGATTCCCCCAAGCGTTCTTCAGAAGCCAGAAGTATTCCCACCTGGGCATGCCGACGGATTCAGCGAGATCAAGCATCGATGCCATCATCTCGTAGCTGCGCATCGCCTGGATGACGAGAAGGCAAGTTATGAAACCCTTATGCTCATTCGACGAAAAGCCGCCGAGCATGGCGGCCTCGATCAGAAGATCGTACTTAGCTTTCTGTTCGACGGCCGCCAGAATATCCTCAAAATCCATGTACAGGGTTTCCGGATGCTCGTCTACATAACCTGCCAAGTGTTCGTACTAGTCAGGAAACCGCTTCTTGCAGAACTGCTTCATAGCTTCTGGCGTGATCTCCGCGACGCCAAGGCCTTTCGCGTAATGGACGTGGTCAATTATGGTCGGATAAACCTTGTTGGCGCGAAGGCCAAGCGCAAACACATGTTGTGACCGAGCTGATTCCGTCCGGCTACCGCGCTTAAGAGCTTCGAAGTAGCCAGGATTCCACAGGGCAGTCCAGAAGCAGGGGTTGTAATGATTACGCTTGGTGAACGCGTCCATGAACCTTGCCGTGATTCGTCGTATGCCTAACTCTTGTTTAGGCTGACCTGCATAGAACCCTTCCCGGTCGGCATAACGAGAAAGCGCCAATGCCGAGTGGCGACAGTAACCGCCTGCTGCGTAACGACTTCCAATGCGTGCGCTAATTCGCCTCCGGAATCATATGCCGACGCCTAGCCTCCCAGGAATCCTCGGGCTGGCGGAAGTGTGACTTAATTAGACAACCCCATAACCCGCGACGCAAGTCCAAAATCTCGCGCACTGGGGCCACTTATTTCCTCATCCTTGGACATTGCGAGACCCCGCTTTGTGACCAGCAATGCCACAATAGATCCTCCTTACGCTTGGGGGGACAGGGCATGCCGTGCTTCTTCCGGTTCAAGTGGGAAGCAGGCAAGAGAGTCAAGGCCGCTCAACCGAGTGCGGCCCAAGCGTTGTCCTCAAACACCGATGTTCTTACACGCAGGTGTGCGACGCGGCCTCAAGCCATACTGCGGAAGCAATCGATGAGTGTAGGGAAAAAGCGCGGAAGAGTCTCGGCTCCTTGAAAGACGTTGGCACCAGCGGGAGGAGTTTGTGAGGAACTTCTTCAAGCGGCTGGAGCCGGCGAGCGGACTTGAACCGCTGACCCTCGGTTTACGAAACTCAGACTCCCCAAGTAAGCCCATCCCTAAATCCCTGAAAAGTCTCGCTGACACGGTTGCCCCACCGGGGGAAAAGGCTCGAAAAACCCGTTCGACAACTGGATTTTGCACCCAAACAAGTCCCATCGGAGGCGGACTATGAAACGGACCATGAGACCTCCGACGCTCTGTTCAATCCCTGAATGTGGCCGGCCGCGCCGGAAGTGTACCGCTAAACAACCAGAGAGGAGTACGAAATGAACCTAGGATATGCACTGCTCATAATCTGCGTGATCGTTCTGATTGAGCGACATCACCTGTGGAAACTCACCGCCAAAATCGGGGGTGTCTTGCTCCTCCTTGTGGGCATCCTCTACGGCAGCATGTGGCTGTGGGATGTTTACCAGGCGCACAAAGAGAGGGTTGCGCCCCATACCGTTCAGTTCGACCCCACCCTGCCGTATAGTGACTTGCCGCCAGGAGCGACAGTGACTCACATTGTTCCTCCTCCTGGGTATGTGCTGGAACAGCCGGGCCAGCAGGAAGGCTTGCGGCCGGGAGAGACAGAGACTCCCATAGACTACGATGCCCTTGCAAAGCAGGCAGGGGCAATCTCCTCAACACCTGCTCCGCCCGTGGGGCGCAGCAAGAAAAAGACACCCAAGCCGGAGCCGCCAATCTATGCCAAGGCGAAATCCGTGACCAGAATTTACAACCGTTCCTACTTCGAACTCGCCGATACTGAGTCCGCCCGTTCTCCGATAGCATGGCTAAACAAAGGCGACCGCGTTCAAGTCCTTTCCGAGGCGGTGCGGGCAGCATGTGGCGCGGACATTTATAAGGTCCGTTTCCGGCAGTGGACCGGCTGGATAGAGGCTACTGACCTTGTGATTGACCTGTCTGACTTAGAAGTGGTGGGGCCTCCTGTGAAGTAGGGCCGCCGCCGCTGATTCAGGACTCTCGGGAGGATGTACGAAGTGACTCGGACAATCAGAGCTGTTGTGGCTGGCAAGTTTTGGAGGCACCTCTATGGGCGCATCTAGCCGAAGGAAGGGCCGGGCCGCGGAACAGGCCATCGTCAAACTGGCCCGCCAGTACGGGTTGAAGGCGGAGAGAACGTGGCAGACCGCCCAGGACCCTGACCCCGCCAAACGCGCCTGTGACGTGGAAATCAACGGTGAGGCTTTCCAAGTGAAGGTCGAGGCACACGGCTTCGGAACCGTTTACCGCGGGCTTGAGGGAGTCCACGGATTCTTCTTGCGGTGCGACCGGGGCGAGTGGCTGGTCGTATTGAAAGCCAGCGATTACCTCGGGCTTCTCAGGAAACAACAGGAGGCCACCCCATGAGTGGCCCCATTCTCCTCCCCACTCCAACCCCACAGGCATCGGCCCTAAGCCCCACAGACGATCCTAGCCACATCAAGGCCTTGGGTAGGGGCATAGGAGTGGCACCCCAAGCCATCGCGCCTCTAGGATTGTCACGTAGCCTCACCGCGCACCCCATCACGGTCACTCCGGCGCTCCCCACCCCGCCTGTACTCGACAGCCTGGGCGCTGGCCTCGGTGTCTTACTGTGGCTCGCCACTCGTGCTGATGGGAATGGTCTGGTCGGCGCTGGCGCACCACTACCGCTGAGGGTGATTGCCGAGGGTGTGGGCTCCAGTAGGTCCGCAGTCAAGGCGAGTGTTGCCAGATTAAAGCGTGCCGGATTCCTCCAGGCCACCACCACACGTCACGGCCTGATTCTGCGCGTGAGGATGGAGCCCTTTTTCAGCCAGCCGGGAAACGGGCCTATCCTTATTGTTGAGCCGGACAAGAAACGAACCGGCCAGGGAAGTGAGCAGCCGACACCCGGACAGGAATTAAACCCGCCGCGGACCACCGGCCAACCAAGTGGGCCGGAATCAAGTTCACCGCCCGACCCTTTCCAAGTTCTGCTCAATGTCTACCGGCAACTGTGCCAGCACATGCGAATCAAGGCCCGCATTGACTGGCGGGACCGTGACTCTCTTCTGTGGTTCCTGCGGCGCCATCCCCAACTCAGCAGCGATGACCTCACCCGCGCTCTCGCCATCTTTGCCCGGAACACGGCCCCCGGTGAATTCAGGCTTTCACTGTTCGCCAAGTGGTCGGAAGCGGAGTTGAGTGGCAGTGGACTGTCCGGGGTCCCTGAGAATCAAAATGTCGGAAGGAGCAAGCCATGAGTGCGTGTGCCAAAATCGACCCCGAGCAGGCGCGACAAGTGATCGAGTGTATGTTGGATGAAGACGCCCAAAAACTGATGGACCTGCTGGTGAGTTTCATCGAGTCCACCCTCCTGAGTGGCACCCCCATGGCCTTGCTCGCGGCCCGCGCCTTGATTGCCGAACGCCCGGATCACACCTCCGTTGCGACACCTTTGGGCCAGTCACTCATAGACCTGAACCGCGTGGACCTTTTACAGAAAGCGGCCGACGTGATCTTGGTGGACTTGCGGAATGAGCTTTCAGCACCCCGAGCCGGAAGGGAGGCAGGCCATGCGAAGGTCAACTAGAGCCGAGGCCGGACCTCTTCCCACTTCGATTGATATCGCCCTAATTCTTGCCACGGGCTACTTCCCGCTCAAAATCCAAAAGGTCAGAGCCGCCACGCCACAAGCACGCCGGGACATCCTGCGACTGCATCGGGAATTTTCACTCGCGCTTCCCCAGGTGATCCAAACTCTCCACGTGGCGCTCAGGCGGGGCAAGATCGAACGGGAAATCGCACCCGCAGTCCGAAAGTTTCTGGCTTACTGGGAAGCTCAGGCCGCCAGGGTTTAGCGGCCCGCTCCAATCTCCGGGTTTGTCCTGTCACCCCATGGCCAGGGCGATATAGTACCTCCGTGCTATTGCATTCTCGCCGCCCGCACAGGCACCCTATAGGTCTGCTCATCAACGGCCCGAGACGGGTGCGGAGGCTCCATGGCAACGAGGGCTCGGAGGCACATCTTTACCGCCGAAAACCCACAGCGGATTCGGAGCGCCCTGTCTGTACTTCTGGCGGGTGCCGAGTCTGAAGGTGACGTGACCCGCGGCGCCCGCGAGAGACTCCGTGATTTCACGAGGGGAGGCTGTGGCCGGCTGATGCTCGATCTGCGAGCCGTGGAAGCGCCACCCGATGGAGATTACTCGGCGGGCAGGCTCCGGCGCGAAAGGTAGGTGGCTGCGATGGGTAAGAAGAATCAGGCAGAACGGGAACCCACGTCTTGTCCTTTCTGTGGTCACACCGATCTCGCACCATCTCCCAGCCACAAGCATCTGGTCTGCCGGAAGTGTGGCCGGATCATCGTGCTTCGCGGACCTCCGAGCGGGAAACGCGGACCAGTGAGGACCGCATGAGGGTTAGGGCCTAGCTGACCTTGCCGCCGTCCGCAGGGTGCAAATTCGTCGCCCCCTCGATGTCCCGGCCATTGTACCTGTCGCTTGGAGGTGTTATCCTCACAGTAATTTCCCAGCCTAAGACTGGAGGACGCGATGCATAACAGAGTGAAAAGAGTCATTTGCATACTCCTCACATGGGCCATTCTGATTGAACCGATTCTGTTCGCGGCGGTGCGGGGCCACGCATCCATGTATGTGGGCGGGACGCTGACGGCGTACAAAGTCGGAGATAAGGGGAGGCTCGAAGCTTCCAACTCCGGGCTTGTCTTCACGCCAGACAAAGGGACTTCGACAACAATTCCCTACGATGCAATCACCGCCATGGACTATGGAGAGCACGTTGGCAGGCGAGTCGGGGTAGCCATTGCCACCGGAACAATCGCGTTCCTCTCTCACAAGAAACGTCACTACCTCACCATATACTTGAACAATGATCCGAAAGTGGCCGCCGAGCAGCGAGCGGAACTTGCCAAGGACCCGAAGGCCTCGCCCAAGGGAGACGTGGCAGCGTTCGAGGTGAACAAGCACGACTACGCAACCTTGATGTCAGTTCTTCAGGCAAAGACCGGCCTAACGGTTCGAATGGAGGAAGTCAAGAGATAGGAAGGGTAGGTGACCTGCCCCCTTTGCCGTACCCATCATGGTGCGGGTTCCAGGGTTGCTTGTTGAATGCATCTGGCCGGGCGAGACGCTTGCGAACGTCATGGCGGGCCCGGAGTGGTAAGGCGAGAGGGTACTACTCTTTCGGCAAACTCCGCGCGGCCCGCTCCAAAATCTGCTGCGTAGGGATCGTGCCCCGATCCAATTTTTGCGAGACCTTTTGCAGGACGCGGAAATCATAGCCGCCCTCGCGGTGGTCGTCAAATTTTCTGAATCCCTCCCGCAGTGCCGTGGATGATCCTGTCACCGACTCCAACGCGTCGGCGAATTCCTTGTCCTCGCACTCCTGTTCGAATTGGTTTCCGGTTTTGATCTGGGCAGTGGCGGACGGAAGCCCACCCTGGTCGCTGCTTCCCACCCGCATGATCCGGTCCAGGGTGTCATCGCGTGGGTTCAGGCCATCCACCTGTTGCTTCAGTTTCCGGTTCTCCTGTTCCAGCTTGGCGAGTCTTTCTTCAACGGTTAACATCTCATCCTCCTGTACTACTGTCTCTTGTACTACTGTTCCATGAACGGCAGGCTCGGCACACTCGCAGTCTTGCCCACCGCATTGAACAGCTCCCGTTTGCGTTCGGCGGGAATCTGGGCGCGTGCAATCTTCTCTCTCAGGACCAGTGCTAGAGTTTGCTGCTCGCTCCGGCTGGCGAGGGGCCACAACCTCACCGCTTCGTCCACGGGCAGCCTTCTGAAGTCTGAGACCAACGGACCCGCCTTCACCTGGCGTTGAATCCTGGCGGACTGCTCACGTGTCAGACTCCCCCTGCGTACTTCCCCGGCCAGATCACCCGCCGTCATCTGCTTCAGCGCCAATTTCCTTCGGTAATCCGCCAGCCGGTTGGTGATTCTCGCCTGTTCCCGTGTGCGTGGTCCCTCGGGCATGGTGGTGTCGAGGTAATCGCGCATGGCATTCTCAAACTTGCTCCTGCGGATGTAGGCCGGACTGGGAGTAATGCCGAAGAAACTCCCCACGCTCTTGGCCCGTGATTCCCCGGTTTCCCTTCGCTGCTGATAGTACCTTGCCGAGAAGGGGAGGAATTGTTCGGCCGCGTAGGCTGCCACGTCACCCAGTTGCTTCACCAGGGGATCATCAGCATGGCGAACCTCCACGCCGTAAAAATCCTTGTTTTCGAGCATGTCGATGAGGCTGGCCACCATGGGGTGGATTTTGTGCCCGATGGTCTGGACAGGGTGGTGGCTCACGGCGTACACATCCCTCATGTAGGAAGCGATGCTTACCCGCTCGGGCCGCCCATCGGGACCCACGGCACCCGTCTTGGGGAAGAAGTAATCTTTCAACTCGCTTGGTGTTTGCCCGGTGTACAACGCTTGCAGGACCGCGCCCGCCCAACCCACGATGATCGGGAGCGCCAGGGTGTAGGCCATCCGGTGTGTGACTTCCGGTTTCTGGCCGGCCAGGACTCTCAGCGGCACCTTGGCCCAGTCCACGAGCCCGCCGCCGATTTCCCTCAGAGTACCAATGTTCCATCCCAGCGACCGCGCGGAAGCCATCCCTAAATCTTTGACCGCTCGGTTCCAAAACAGATTGTCGTACACGAGTTGGCCCATGCGGTTGTCAACGGAGTCCCACACCTTACCCAGGGCCGCCCGCACCTGCTCACGTGTGGCCTTGGGTCCCAGGCGGGCCAATTCCTTCTCCGCCAGCCCCACGAAGACTCCCAACTTCTGCCTGGGGACTAGGTGCTCCATGAGGGGCTTGGCGCACTCCTCCAGGACAGCGGGAACAAACTGGCGAACGGCCGTCGTCCAATCCCCGCCCTTCCAGGCATTCCAGAAAGAGGCCACGGCGGAATTCTTGTAAAACCGATCCATCCTGATCCGGCCGCCACCGGCCACGAGAGCATCGGCCAGTTCCGAATACTGTGCATACCTCCCAGGCTCCAGGCACTCCTTGAGCAACCGATTTCCCTTGAGATACGTGTTGAGGGGGCTGCCCACGAGCGAGGTGGCACGCATGGCGGGAAGTATAGCTTTCCCCAACTGCCCGGACGTGGCCTGTTCAATCGCCAGTGCGTAGTCGGAAATGGAAGCGTCCATGGAGGTGAACATTAAATGAAACGCCGACATGCCCAACTGTGCCTGGTTGAGTGTGTTCGCCGCGCCTCGGTAGAAATCATAGAGCCGATTCCCTTGCAGTCCTGGACTCAAGTAACGGTTGAGCACGTTGGCCACTTCCTTGGGACTCCAATACCTTCCGCGAATGGTGATGCCGCCCGTGGATACCGTTGCCCTGCCCTCGGCCAGCACGAGTGAGGGCTTGATACTGAGTAGTGGTTTCAGCTCCTCGTGCCCGCGCAGAAAATCAGTGAGCCATCTGTAGGTGTTCGGCGCAGTGGCTTGGAACCTCTCGGGCGCGTGAATGTAGCCCTGGATCATGGCCGCCATCTTCTCGCCGCCCTTGCGTACATACCGCTGGAACGCCTGTGTGGGCTCCTGCCCCTCGAATCTCAGGTCGGCCAGCGCCCGTAACTCTTTCTTAAACTGGGGATTTTTTACCAATTGCTCAGCCAGGCTATACTTCCAATCCAACTGGTGCCCAATTTCATGGGTCAGCACACTCTCAGGTCCGGCGAATTTGGTGACGACACCTCCGCCCTTTTCCGCGTAGCCCCATCTCTTGCCGCCGATGGCCACCTCTCTCTCGTGTTTGATCCCCAGACCGTCGGCCACTTGCTGGAGGGCATCCATCACTTTCTCGTCAAAGGCCTCCTTGATGGCCACTCGCGGGGGGCCATACACGACGCCGACCCGGTCATTGATAGGCAGCCAACCCTCCGGCCCTTTCGTTGTCACGCGCACAAACTTGGCCAGGCCGCGCGATTTCATTTCCCCGATGATCTTCTGGCCCATGAGGTAGCGGTCCATTTCATGGATTTTCAACATGGCCAGCTCAACGGGATTCCAAGTGACCGGCTTGAGACCTGCGTCCACACCCTCCTTGGTAGTGGGAATGGTGCGGTGTTTGAGGAATGACGCGGGACCGCCCAACGTGCGCTTGGAGAAAATCTTGGCGAAAATATCCTGGTAGCCCTTCTCCCAAATGTGGGGCCAGTAATTCTCGATCCAGTGTTGCAGCCGGCCCGTGCCCAATCCAATGATGGCGTCCCTCCGGTCATCCAGGGCCTTCCGCAATGTGTTGGCGAGCGCCTGGTCCTGGGGGTTGGTTTGTGGCTGTCCCTTTTCCATGCGGTCCATGAAGTCCAAACTCTCATCGGCACTCTTCCCGCCCCACCTCTTAATCTCGGATTTCACGGCATGTTCAAACCGCTCACTCTTGAGGGCCAAGTCGGCCGCATTTTCCCGGATAATACCCTTCTGGATGTCTACCGGCTTGAGAGTCTCATCTATGAAACTCCGCAGGGCATCGGCGATGGGAGCCAGGTTGATGAAACCAGCCTCGGTAGTGGGCTTGGGAGGCACTTCAGGAACAAGACTGGGCGCTTCCTCCGTACCGGGTGTGGGCTTGGCCTCCATCCCGGCAGTCATCGGGAGTTGTGGCGCTTTGGGCTTGGCTTTCTCGCCGGACGTGCCGAGGTAGTCCTCCACGATCCTCTTACCCTTGTCCGTCAATTCAACCGCGAGTGTGTCCCGATACTTGATGCCTGTGCGAATGACACCCAGCGCAGAGAGTTTCTTGGCATACTCCCGGCTCACATGGAATTTCGGACCTTCGGGGGCGTTGTAGATTTGCACCAGGTTGGCCACGTCTCCACTTTTGAGCAGACCGGAAACTTCAGCAGGAACTTCCGGCTCCAGAGTTTGAACCGCCCGGCGTCCGGCTTCCGTCACGGGTTCCGCTACCTGGCCATGCATCCCCTTCAAACCTTCGATGGTGTTCTCGATCCTCCAAGTGTCCAGGCCAGGGTACGATTCGGGGTCAGCTTCCACCGCCGCCTTCTGCGCTTCGAGCTGCCGGATCGCTTCGAAGGGTGTGCCGTACAATTCGAGCGCACGCTCGACATCGGTACGGGCCTCAATCGGACCTGGGCGGGACACGGCCATCGGCAGTTTGGGGTACGACTTCGGCTCCGGCATTCCGGGCAACGGCTCACCAATGACGGCTCGGTGCAAGGCATTCGCCGCCGTCCGATTGGGGATCGTGAACTCACCGTCACCGGGAACTCGGATCGTGGCGGGCTCACCACCGGGCGCACCCTCATACAGTGGAAGTTCGGGCGCAACTTTTTCGAGTCTGGCCGCGAGGAATTGCTGCTGAGACTTTGTAAACCCAGTCCGCTTGCTGACTCTCTCGCCAGGGGCCAGCGGCAACTCCGGGACTTCCACTTCAGGAGCGGCAGGTGTGGCTGCCTGGAAATCTTCCGGGGAAATTTCCCCGCCGGACGCCAGCTTCGCCTTGATGTGTTCTGCCGATGGGCGAGACTCGGTGAAAACAGAAACAGAGCGGCCCCGTGTATCCCTTCCAACAATGCTGAATCCGTTTTTGCCACGGTAGGCCCCCTCGCGGATTTGCAACCGTGCCTCTGTGGGGGCTTCGGGCACGGCAGGTGCAATCGCCCCGGCTTCTGTCTCAGGACGCACAGGCGGGACAGCAGTCTCCACGGCCGGGGGTTGCGCGGCGGCCTCAGCTTCCCGTTGCAGTCTCGCGTTTTCCGCGTCGGCCTGGACACGTGCCGCCTGAGACTCACGGACCGCCTCCAAAGCCAGTTGCGGATCGGTCTCGCCACTGACGCGCATGAACTCTTGAACTTCCAACCTGGTGGCGCGGTCCACGATTCGACGTTCGGGTCCAACATAGCCGGGACCCTCGACCAAGGGGCCGGCCGGTGCCACCTCCCTCTTAATAATGGGAAGGTTGGTATCAGCGTCGAAGCCTATAACCCGGCCAGGAAGTTTTTGGGGCGTGCCCTGTGCAGGGGCAGGCAGGGCTTCCGGGCCAGGGGTCATGGGCTCTTCGGGCGGTCGGAGGCCCGGAGCTTGTTCGGGTGGAGTGGCGGGTTGCTCTGCCGGTCTCAGTTCGGCTTTGGGCTCGCCCAATCCGGGAGTGCGCCCACGAATGCCCAGACCGGCCGCCACGGAGAAACTTGCGCCGACAACACTGGAGGCAAAATCCTGGCCGGCCGCCCGGTACTCGCCACGTTTCGCCTTGGCAAAACCGGAGGTGAGTTTGTCGGCACTCTGCCGGGCCATCTCACCGCTGAATCCCAGAGCCGTGAGCCGCTTGACCCACAATCCCGCACCGGCCTCGGGTGCCGCGGCCAGGGCCGTTAGAAGACCGACATTTACAGGAGTGGAAAGACCTTCGACAGTATCAGCACTCAACTGGCCCAAATCCAGCACGGTATGGAGCGCCCAGCGTGAAGGTTCATCGGGAATCCTCTGAATCTGCTCTCTCACCAGCCGGCCGACCGGCAACAGGGGTGCGGATATTTCCTTCTCCAAATTTTCAGCACTGGCAAAGGGTGGGCCGCTTCCATACTTCGTGTAGGCAAAACTCGGTGTTCCCCGCTGCGGAGGAACGGGACTCGGTGCGCCCTCGTGAATCTCGGGGATCAAACTGCCAACCTTGGCTGCGATCTTCTGCAACGGAGTGACGGTGGGCTCGACAAACTGGGAGCGGGGCACAGGCGGAACGAGGGTGCCCGGAGGAACTTCCTTTTCGCCAAGTTCAGGCAACCCGTACTCCCGGAGCAATCGCTGGTCGGTGTGTTGCTTCAGGAAATCCTCACCGGCCTGATCCTCACCGGCTCCGCCGACCGTGGACCCAATGACTGACGGTTCCAAATACCCCAGGGCACGCGCCACGGATTGCCGCTGGGCCGGGTTCAAGCCTTCATGGCCTTGCAAGGCGAGGAACTGCTCCCGGATAGACGCCTGGTCCTCAGGCGAGAACTGAGCGAAAGGATTAGTCGGGTTGGTTTCGCCATTTGCCATTATTCAACCGTGTATGAGCCGTCTGCGTGCATGGTGACCTTCTTACTCGGAGCTCGGCCTGTGCCTTGAGGTGAAGTCGGGTACTGGCCAGCCGCGCCGCCCAATTTGAGCTGCCCCTTGTCATAGGCACCGTAGGCCAGCCGCTTGCGCTGTTCCAAAAGGGGCAGGTTCCCTTTGATGCGGTAATCGGTGGAGTTCTCAAAATCCCATTGCGCCTTGTCGATGGCCATGCTCTTCTGGGCCTCCACCGCATCGAACTCAGCCTGTGAGCCGTGGGAAGGGACCTTGACCTTGCCCCCTGTTCCGCGTGCCTGCCCCGCCACGTGCCTGGCCAAAGCGCCCTCGCGAACCGCTGCCAGTCCCGCTGTGTGGGCTTCCTCTTCCGACTGGCCATTCTTCACGGCCCGTTGGAAGGCCTCATTGTAGAGTCCCACGGAAAGGTCGCCCGACACTCCTCGTGGTGCCGTGGGTTTCTGTTGAACCCGGATGGCCACGTTCCGCGTCCCGCCGGTTGGAACTTGCGTAGTCTGGCCGGGCAGCTCAGGACCGAGAATCCCGGCCCAATTCAAGCCAAGCCCCAAATCGGTAGGTGCGCCGATTCCGGTTCCGGCCGATGCAGTGGGCGGCAAAGGCAAATTCTCAGCGGGGGCCAGTGGCGGCCGCATCGGCATCGTTCCCAGGACAGGTTCCTGCCGCATCACGGGTTGCGCCTCAGTGCCGGTCACGCGTACCAGATTCCCAGTCTCATCGGTTACGTACTCACCTGGCGGTTTGACTGCGGCTTCCCGGTTGGCGCGGGCAACTTCAGCCTGAGCACGGAGAATGTCTGGAGCGATCCCCGCGACCTTCGCCATTCGATTGAAGCGTTCCTGTTCGGCCGCCTTTTGTTGCAAGGCGACAGATTCCTTAATCAGGCGCGGCCGGGCGACTTCACCGAGGGCGGTCTGAATGCCTTGGCCCGCAAGTTGTCCCAAGAACGCTGCACGGCGTCTCTTCCAATTGAGGATTCCACGGCTCTGCGCCCAGGCATTGATGAGCGGGGACGCATAGGTCAGAACTTTCTCCACACCCGACCGTGGCTGTGGCGTAAGAATCTGCGGTTCCTGTTGCGCTGCCTGGCTGAGGGTTGCGTATTGGGCCAGCAGATCATGCAACGTCGGCCCGGCCGAGGGACTTGCCCCCGAGTCTGCGAGCTGTGGCAGCAGGGGAATATCCGTGCCCCCGAGCATTTCCATCGCCGGTCCGTTTCCTCCGCCGTATAAGAATCTTGCCATTTCATGCCTCCGTATTACTAAACTTTAACACCCTTGCCCTTCTCCGACTCAGGTTCGGGCCGGTCCTGCTCGCCACAGTGGCATTCCTCTTCAGGGAAGTGGTTATGCAGCGCCCGGTAGAACAAATCCTCCACGCTCCGGCCGCCCTCGGCCCCGGCCATCTCCACCAAACTCTCAGTCTTGGGCACGGCAGTCTGCGAGCCGTCAATCACGTGCCGGGCCGCATCCATGGCGGCCTTGCCCTCGCGCTTTTCAAGGGCGGTGTAATAAACTTCGATGGCCAGCGGGAGCAGTCCCACAAATTTCTTGCGGGCATCCAAGATGGCGTTTTTCATATCTTCCATGCTCAAAATCCTGCTCACGGTCGCCCTGCTGATCTTTTCACTCTGGCCAATCTGCCGCTTGGATTGGCCCAAAAGCGCTTTGGCGAGGATTCGGCCCTGCACACTCGGATTTTTGTACGGCCCTCTTGAGTAACTGCGCGGCCCCTTCACGGTCCCGGCGGGCAACGGACCCGGCCCTGGCGCATTTCCGGCCACTTCCGGCTTGGACCTAACTCTCTTCGCCATAACCTTCTCCCCGGCACGGATCGAATGTTGAAACTGTGCCAAAGGGAGCATGAACCCTTCCCACCGTGGACAGTCAAGAGGGAGTGTGGAGGGGGTCCTAGGGCACAGGTGGCCCCCGCGCCGTCGATCCTGGGGCATCCTGGGGCCGAAAAAGCGCACAAAAACGAGGTAATCGGGAAAAGGGGGCCAATCACGTGCCAGCGGGTCGATCCGGGGCCGAACCCACAACCATTTCACAGGCAGTTAACCCCGATTTAGCCGTGTTTCGAGAGTGATTACCCATGTCGATGGCGGGAGAGGGTTCCAAAATCGTCCGATTGTGGACCCCAGTTGAGGCGTGTGTTTGGGGATTGAATCGACAGGGGTTAGAGGGAGGGTTCTGTTGACCTTTTTAGAACCCCCCCAATGAGGATTAGGCAGCGGCCCGGAGCAGAGTGCCCACACCGACGTTCAAACGGTGAGCAATCTTTTTCCAGCCGAGACCCTGAGACCGCAGGGCGTTCACCTGGGAGAGGTTCACAGTGGTTTTGGGACGGCCCAAGTGTTTGCCGTTGCGCCTGGCCGTCGCCAAACCCGCCTTGGTGCGCTCGGAGATTCTGACTCTCTCCTGTTTGGCAAGTGTGGCCAGGATTGAAATGATCGCATCTTTGAACAGGCCACAGGAATCAAGGTAGGGCTCCGTGAAGGACCGGAAGCCCACGCCGTAGGAACTCAGCCGGTTCAAGTGTTGAAGGGTGGGCAATGCACCCTCACGTGACAAGCGGTCCAGGCTCCAGAATAAAACCAGGTTGAACCGGCAGCAGGCCGCGTCCTGGAATAGAGCCTTGAATTCCTGCCGGTCATCGGTTGCGCCAGTCTCGCGGTCAACGTACTCGCGGTGGATTTCCCAATGTTGGCTGGCCGCGAACTTTCGCAATTCGACTAGCTGATTCTCAGTTTCCTGCCTGCCATCCTTCGTGCTGACTCGTGCGTAAATGGCGGTCCTCACGGTTTGCCTCCTTTTTTGTTGCCCAAGGTGAGAATAAACGCGGCCCCGAACAGTGCCGACGCGATTAGCAGGCGCAGTCCCAGAAGGTGGTAATCAATCGGCAAGAGCACGTGGGGGTCGCCTGCCCACCAGTAGTCCCAGGGAGGATTCATACACAGCCAGCAAATGGTCAGCAGCCAGGCCGCAACTATCATCCTTCGTAAGAGCGTCATTGTTTTTCCCCCCTGACCAGGCCGGTGGCCAGCGACACACAAACCATTTTTTCATTTCGCAGGATGATTCGCAATTCGCCATCCCGGCAGATGAGAATGGCCCTCACCTCGGGCCGGTAGACTGGTTTCGATTTGTGTTTCACAGTTCACCCCTGGGTTGGGGCAGAGAACCGATTGCTTGGAAGATGGGAGTCTGGTATTTTGCGGGAAGCATCATGGGGTCCTCTACACCCTTTGATGTTAGGCTCCGGTTGGCTCCTTGAAAGTCAGCCGGGGCCGACTTACCTTCGCAGAATTGCACCGGCCTGATTGCCTGTCAATAGCTCTTTGGTGCTAGCACTACACCTTAATGTGCATCCCTTTCAGGAAACGAGTGTCCTTACCCTGCTGTTTGTTCGCCCGCGCTTCCCATCCTTTTTGGTGGTCCGACTTGAAAATGGGGCCGCAGGTCAGAACCCCGCGATACTCAACACTGAAACCCGCGTCCACCGGCTTCCCGTCCAACGAGTGCTTCTCCAGCGGGTCGCCCCGTAGCATGGCCCTCTGTAGTGCGGCTGGGTCCTCTTCGTCCTTCCTGAGTTGCGCCGTCCCGGTGAGAAGGATGCGGTTTTTGTCGAGGGGTCTCTCCTCGTGGAAGTCCATGTCTCCGCCGTCGAAATGCCAACCCCGCCTCAGTGCTTCGCCGATTGTCTTGGGTAGTGATATTCTGGTTTCAGCCACGTGACCTCCTATACAGGTTGCTGTGGTCAGGGCCGGGTCGCCCGCTTGCCACGGGTTCTCGGCCCGCTCCTTTCCTATACACCCAGCCTTCTGTTTTGTCAAGAGGAAATATTGTCCGAGATAATTGCTATACGAATGATATACGGATGCTACACAAATGAAAAGCAATCGTAAAGCATTTGTATAGCGCGGAATCGGCGCGGTCGGCGGCCAGTCCACGATCCACAGCAGCAAGGGGGGATTACTTGCGCGCGCACGTGCGCGCCTCAAGGCGCGCAACTAAGTCCCCGGTCCAGCATCCGGGACCAGCAGGGGCAGCAGTGAGCGTAGCGAACTGCGGTGGGGAGGAGCCAAGCCCATGGCAGGCAGACGGGGGAGGGGCATCCATCATCCGGAGGATCACCCGGTTATTTTTCTGGGGAAGAGGGGGGGTGGGTCGGAAATCCCCCGGTCCCCAAGGCCACCCCCCTAGTCCCGCGACATGGCTCCACTCCCGCCCCACATATAAAAATTCCGGGGTGTTAACCATCTGGATAACCCTCCCGCCGCCTGTTCACAGACTCATAAACCGTCCCATGCCCGGCGGAATATAGGCCGGTGAAGCGTGGGCCGGTACAGGGCGGTCCCTTGACAAAAAATCGAAACGGGTGTAGGGTCAAGAGTGAGGGGAAACTCCAAGAACCTTCCCCTTGACCGACCGGGGATGCCAAACGGCACCCTGGCAGCGTGGAAGGAGTAAACGTGCGAACAGCCATTCGCTATGGAAACGCAAGACGGGCCATTCGGGAGCGCGGCCTCAAGCAGGTCGAGGTCGCATGCCTTCTCAAGTATTCGGAGGCGATGCTCACGAAAACCCTGACTGGCGAGAAGAAGGGAGTCCGCTTGGGGTGGCAGCTTCCGTTGCTGCTCGACAAGAGCCCGGAGCAGCTCTGGACACCCACACCGTAGCAGGAAACGACACGCCCGCGCTCGGTCAAAGCGCAGACGTGGGAAAAATGAGGAAACAGCGATGAACAAGGATGTCTTCGATACTACGCTCAAAGCCCTGGCAAAGCAACTTTGGCCCCGTGCCGAGCACTGGGAAGAGGCCGAGAAAACGCTCCTTCTCCTGGGCGACGATGCCTACGACTTTCTGGTAAAAGGAGTCGCACCCCACCTCAAAAAGGGCGACGGGAAGGCCATCCACCGGGCCATCTGGGGGGCTGCTGCTTTATGGAGGGACAACCGTGACGATCCGAAGCGCCGTGCCCGGCTGCACCGGCTGCTTGGCCGCTGGATGAAGTGGACGGAGGACTGGGACGCGGATTACATCTCCCGGTGCAATAAAATCCTGGATGACGTGGACCGGCGTTACAAGCAGCGGAAACGGGCCGAAGCGCGGCTGGCGAAACTCATGAAGGGTGGAAGTGAAGAGGCGGGCGAGGACAAGCGGGTGGAGGCCAGCCGTAAACGGACAGTTGACAGTCCTGCGGTTCCATGCAGTACCGTGAAGACTGGAGAGTGATTATGAAGACGAATTTACAAAGGGCAATTTCAGCGCGGGGCACAACACAAGTGGCTCTGGCAAAGGCTCTGGGGGTCACGAAAACCTTGATCTGCCACCTGTGCCATGGGCGGCGGCGCTCCTATCGGTTGCGGCCCCTGCTGGCGACACTCTTGAATGCCGACGAAAGCTGGTTATTCCCGCCCCGGAAGAAACTGCGAATAGTGCCGCAGTCGGTGCGATTGCCCCTAAAAACTGAGAGCCCAACCCCTGCCAGAGGGTCGGGCTCTGATTCCTTCGGTTCGAGGCCAGAAGGGACGGCACCAGAGAAGGTGGCACCATGAAGAATAATAAAGTCCTTTACCCCGCAAAGTCAAGCCCTAGAATCAAGTCGCTGAGAGAAGCTGCCCGGCTAATGGACAGCGCCCTTTGCAAGTTCACCGGCCTCAAACCGCTCCAGCGGAAGACCGTCACCTACTACGGCCTGGCCACCCATGCTTTGAACACCACGGAGATTTTCCCTCAGCTTGCCGTCAGTGGCCCCACGAGCAGTGGTAAAAGCAGCACGATGAAAGTAGCTGGAGTTTTTGCGTACCAACCCCACGCCTTCCCCATCGGGAACAAGACGCTACCTGTCATCCGGGAAGAGTTGTCAAAGGCCCACGACGGGACCGCCGTCATTGAAGAGGCCGATGAAAGCTGGAAAGGGGAAGTCGGCTTCGAGTCCCTGCTCTCGGGCCGCTATGACCGGGCGACGGCCGAGGCGGGATTCATGGAAGGTGGTGGCGCGAAGGGTGGCAAGTGGACCGCTGTTACCAGGAAGACTTACGGCGCGACCATTCTCCACCGGCGGAAATCCTTCATCGATGCCGCCCTGGAAACACGGACCATTCCCATCCGAACACACAAGGTCGATCCGAAAAGCGTCACCAGAATGCCGAGGAAACTATCGGACGATCCGATCCTGGCTGAGGGATATGAATTCTCCAAAGCGGCGCAGGCCTGGGAAGGCGGCGTCGAATTGCCTGCGGCCGATTCGGTCCCCGGCATTGATGGAAGGGTCATGGACACTTTCGAGCCTCTCCTGGCCATGGCGAAACTTCTGGGAGACCATGCCTTCATCAAGGAGATCAAGAGCGTCCTGCTGCATCGCACGGAGGAGTTAGGTTTCGCCCAGGAGACTGAGAATGAAGCACTGGTCCTCAGAGCCATCCTCCACCACACACACGATGAGCGTGGCAGGAGGTCATTTAATTATGTGAGGCTCCGGGCCATTGCGGATTGGATTGAGGATGAATTCCGCACCACCATACACCCGCGCCAAGTGGGAGTCCTCTGCCGTGATCTCAACTTGAAAACCAAATCATCGAACGGCGCGGCTGTCGTTGTCCCGGACTGGCGAATCATTGTACGGAGCTGTGCGGAATACGGCGTCACAGATGATGCTCTGCCCTCGAAGGTTGCCATATCAAGTAGATCAAGTGGGCGTGTGTGTGTGGGTCGCTACCTCACAGATAATCATCCACTTCATCTACTCAAGGCCAAAAAGGCCCGAAAAAGGCCCGAAAAAGGCCCGAAAACCATGAGTTTCAACTTGCGTGACATGGCGCGGGAAGAAGGAAATTGACCATGAGAAGGCGAATTTTAGAAAACACCATCGGCCCCAGAGCTAGGGAACGGCCCCAGTGCCGGAAACAGATCATCAAGCACCATCTGCGGCCGCGCCTGGAAGACGGCCGTTGGGATGGTACAGCGACGGAGCTGGAGAGCGGAAATCAGAGGATTTTTCTAAGCGACGGCATGAGAAAACAAATGGGGAAGATGCTTTGGGAGGGTTACTGGCCCAAGAGGGAGAAATGAACCATGAGGAAGCAAACCATCACACAGTACGACCCGAAAGGGGAAGGGGTTCCAAATGCCTAAGATTTCCCTGGCCGGACAAGATGGAAGGATAGCACCCATGTATTCGGGGATTTGCTTGAGGTGCGGGCGGGTGGTTCATGGACGCGCGCGAGAGCCAGCACAACCGGGCGAGACCAGGGAGGCGCAAGACACTTTTTTGGGACGCCACACCCCCCATCTGTTTTTGATTGTGGGAACTCGTGGTTCCAAACACCTTTGCGGGGGAACGACGATTTCCCTATTACCGGATTGTCTCGTCAGAGTTAAACCCTCTGGCAAGTTCTGTCGGACACGGGAGGAACGAACATGAAAACTTTGTACGCAATTCTGATTTCAGTTTCCATCGCCGCCTGCTGTCTGGTGGATGAGTGGCGCATTCACCGGCCGGACAGCACACGGATTTCCGGCACGCAGGTTTCCGGCGCACAGGTTTCCGCGCCGCCTCCGGGGCATATGCTGGACCAGCCGACGTGCGGGGATATTTTCGACAGGCTTCGACAGGACCAGGCAGCGGCGGATGAATCGCTCCTGGCTGACTCCATTAAAGCCCTGGGTGACTACAACAGGCTCGTGGGCCAGCACAACCGGCTCTTGGCTGACTACAACAAACTCGCGGCCCAGTACGACCAGCTTCTCGCCAAACATCGAAGCGTGCTCGTGGGCTCCAAACTCTTGATCGACGAGTACCGGCAGCGCCTCTCGGAGCCCACAACGGCGGCCCCAGTGTATATTATCCAACCGGGTTATGCCCAGGCGCCGGAGCCACAGCGACAGACCGTGGATGTGTACCACCATTACGAGCCGGAATCGGAACCGTCCACCTACACTCCGGCATTCCAGGAGACAGTGCCAAGCGTCACCTGGCCGCAGATTCGGGTCGAGGAACCCAGCGCGTATGATCGGTATATGCTCAACAATTCCCTCTCCTCACCGTGCGGGAGTGTGGCATTTCCGAGGCTATGCCAGCAGACGTATGGCCAGCCTTACAATGACCCATCTTATGAAGGCCGCAACCCTTATGCGGGCCGCAACCCTTACGGAAACCGGAACGTCTACGGAGACCGCAATCCTTTCGGAGGCCGGAAGTGAGCCGAAACTACCGTTGGATTCCGCGCCAGGTTAGACGGGCCAGCCGCCCCCACCCCGACTTGCGGCAAGAGATCGAGCGCGTCCGGGGCCGGGAGAGAAAGATTGACGCGGGACTGGATCGAGTGGGATGCGTCTCTTTCAACCGCAAGAATCTGGTCAACGATCCAACTTGGGATCGCAACTCCGTGAACTTTTTGGATGACGGCTACTTCCAACAAAAACCCTGGGAGATTCCGCCCGACTGCCGCGTGGGGCTCAGGGTGGCCATGGTGCGGGCAATGGTTCAGACATGGCTGAGTGCCGATCCCGACTGGAAAATGGTTTTGGCCTCTGGTACACTCCCGGCCCAAGGGCAACCGATCAGCGAGCAAGGAGACACCATGGCTCGCAGACGGTTTCAACACGGTATGGTATTTCTACGCGGTCAGTGCAAGAGCTGGGTCGGCCGATGGCGCGAGGACATCATCGTGGAGGGCCGGGTCAGGCGCGTCTATAAAAGTGAAGTCCTCGCACCACAGAAGGAATGCGAGACCGAACGTCTGGCCCGGAAATTACTCGACAAGAGATTGGCGGTGGTCAACAGTCCGGCCTACCGCCCCCGCCCCACCTGTACGCTCTCGGACTTCATTCTGAGATGGGAGGGCACGGTCCTGCCGGAATACAAAAACTCCACCCGGCCCACGATGAAGGGGCACCTCCGAAAATACATCATTCCCTTTTTCGGAGACCGGCAATTGCAGGACATCCGGGCAGAGGATATGCAAAGGTTCATACACTCCATCCAATGCCATCCTCGGACCCGGCTCCACATCATCACCACGTTCCGGGCGGTCTGGAACTCCGCACGGGCCTGGGGCTACGTGGCTCACGATCCGTTTGAGCATTTGAAGTTGAGTACCCCACGGCCCAAGCCACGCGGTGCATTCTCCCTCGATCAGATTCAGCACCTTATTGCCGAGGCCGAGGAGCCTCTCAAAACGTTTCTGTGGCTCAGTGCCGAGACGGGTCTGCGCTCGGGTGAAGTGTGTGGCCTGAAACTAACCGATGTGGACCTGGAGCACCGGCTCCTCCATGTCCGGCAGTCGGCGTGGGAAGGGAAGTTGCAGGACCCGAAATCAGAACACTCCGTGCGGACTTTGCGGCTGTCACCCAGACTCACACGTCACCTGGAGCAGTACCTCTCCACCCATCCACGGAATGAAAGCGGGCTCCTGTTCTCGTCGCGCACCGGCACTCCATGGAACGCCAAGAATCTCCTGCGGCGGAAATTCCATCCTCTCCTTAAACGTCTCGGCCTCCCCAAGTGCGGTTTCCACGCTTTCCGCCACGCCAACGCGAGTGCTATGGACATCGAGCGCGTACCACTGGGTGTCCGCCGCGACAGGCTGGGGCACGCCAACGTTCAACTCTTGATTGAGACCTACACGCATGGGCGGAGTGCTGACGAGGAGAAGTTCGTGGAAGCGATGGGACTAAAACTGGACCCGGAAAGTACAGGAGTTATTGGTCCCAATTGGTCTCAAGAAGTGGAGCCGGCGGGGGGATTCGAACCCTCTACCCTCGGTTTACGAAACCGATGCTCTACCGACTGAGCTACGCCGGCTAAGTGATACAAAAATGCTCACCCGGCAGGGCCAGCGTCTCCGCCAATCCAGCGGGTGAGCATTTTCAGAGGAGAATAGAATGGCGGACGCGCCCCGCCATCTAAACTCTTAGCGAGTCTAGAAAAACGCTCAAGCCATGTCAAGGGATTTTTCAGGAATTTTTCCACACGCTAACCCATTTAGTTTCTGTTCGTTACGGGCAAACCTTGCTCCGTCAATCCATTTGTGAAAAAACCCAATAAATCGCGCCTCCTGGCCCAATCGCACTTCCAAGCTATTGATTGTAAAGGGGATGTTACATTTTCAGATTGAGCCGGATGAGCTGATCTTCGTCTGGATGGCCCCATTGCCAGTCTGGGAAGAACCTCGCAGCAAGTCGTCGCGAGAGGAAGAAAATGATTCCTGCGAGGATGCACAGGGCAATGAGGAAGGCCGACAGGATGAGGATCGCCAGAATCATCTGAATCAGTTGAAGGGTGAAGGACCTGTCACTGGGATAGCGCTCGTCCCAACTGACGCCCTGCGCCACTCGCAACTGATCCATCAGCAGCGTGGCGGTTTGCACATTGCCGGCGCCCAGGACCAGAAACACGAAGGAGCCTCGGCGTCGCCCATAAATCGAATCCACCCCGCGATCCTGGTTGAGCCCCAGGAAACTTGTTAACGCGCCGAAGCGTACCCGTGCAATCTGCGGTGTGGGGTAGCTGATCGCCATCAAGGTCGACAATCCTTTGCCGGTCTGGTACTGGCCGAGTTGCACTTCCGCGCCCTGCTCAAATCCCAAGAGGTTGGTGCGGAAGGAAGGCAGAACGCGCTTGGCAGCTTCCGGCCCGAGGATATATTTCGCGCTCTCCGGCGCCAAATTCTTCGCCGGCAAGGGTGCAGGCAGATTCGCAAGGGCATTGGCGGACGGTTTGGTTCCCCCCACGAAGATGAGCAACGCCTGGTAGTCGTTTTTCGAGAGCGGTGAGTCTTGGCCTCGCAGAAAGCGGATGAAATTCTTCCCGCGTGCCATCAGCGCACCGTCTGCGTCCCCGTAAGCGAGTTCGATCCCTCCTTCCGGGAGCATCGACGGCCTGTGGTAGAAAGTCAGCAGCCCATAGGCGGAAGTCGCATCCGGTGCCGGCTCCACGACAACCTGTGTGCGAATTTTGCCAAGCTGGTAGGTGCGCAGCTCCAGCGCCTTCACGCCGTATTCCTGCTCGATGACCGGCTCACCACCATACTTGCTGACGGCAGAGAGCGGCAGAGACTCGGCTTCCAGCTGACGCCAGTCGGCGGCGGGCACCAGGGGGATGGCCAGGGGTTTTTGCTGGGCAAGGCAGAGGAAGGGAATCGCCGTCAGCGCGGCCAGAAGCCCCGCCTGCTTGGAAAGTCTCCCTGCCATTAATTTCAGGATATCAGAAATCCGGGCGGGTGGCGGCGGAAGTTTGCGCGGAGGATGCCCTTTGTACGGTCCTCACTTCGCCAAGGTTTTTCACGTACTCGACAATGCCATCGTAGAGCGCGCTGGCAATCTTATCGCGGTAATCCGGTCGTTTCAGCATCCGCTCGTCGCGGGGGTTGGTCAGGAAGGAAATCTCCGCCAGCACGGAAGGCATATTGGCGCCGATCAGGACCACAAAAGGAGCCTTCTTGACGCCGCGATCGCGTTGCGCGCCGCTGACCTTGGTCACCCGCGTATAAACTTCGCGCTGTAGCTGCCTGGCAAAGTCCTGCGATTCTTCGATCTTTTCCGTCATCGCAATCTGCTTGATCAGGTCCTGGAGCTGGTGCACGGATTCCTGCGAGGTGGCGTTCTCGCGCGCCGCCACCTCCAGCGCCTCGGGGCTCGAAGTGAAATTTAGGTAATAGGTTTCGATACCCCGTGCATTCCTGTCACGGCTGGCGTTGACATGAATGGAAATGAACAGGTCCGCGCCCTTTTCGTTGGCGATGGCGGTGCGTTCCTCCAGCGGGATGAAGGTATCGTCCCTGCGCGTCATGATGACCTCGCAGCCGGTGTTCCGTTCCAGGAGCTTTCGCAGCCGCAGGGCCACGTCCAGGACGACGTCCTTCTCTTTTAACCCCGTAGGCCCGATGGTTCCCGTATCGTGGCCGCCGTGTCCGGGATCAACCACAATGCGGCCGATCTTCAGCCCCAAGGCGCGCGTCAAAGTGCGGGAGCCCGATTCCGTGGGCGCCCCCGGCCGGATAGCGGGCGCGGTCGCCGTCTCGGTCGCGGCTCTTGAGCTCTTGCTCGCTTCAAGCGTCGCGGGCGGCTTCACCGAGGCCCTTTCCTTCTCCACGTTGCCCCCCGAGGTGGACTTCTCGTCAGGGGTTTTGATTCCCGGGGTCGGCGGTGGAAGCGCTTGGGACTTCGCAGCAGCCCCAACGCGAACTACGGACGCAGTGGCGGCTGGAGCCGGAGGACGCGGAACTTTCTCAGTCTTTCGGCCCTCCGGGTTCGGCGGGGCGCCTGCCTGCGCAGGCAGGGCAGGTTTCTCAGCCTTGGCGATCTGGGGTTGCGGCACGCCGTGCACGTCGATAACCAGCCGGAAAGGATTGGGGAGTGAGAAAACCGAGTAATCCTCAATCTTCTCCACGTCCAGCACCACGCGCGTCACGTCCGCGGAGAATTGCGCCACGCGGATCTGTCGCAGGAACCCGTCTTCCACTGGAAACGTCTTGCCCACCAGCGCCGGGCTCAGCCGGGCGTTTTGCAGGTCCAGCACGATGCGGTCGGGGTTCGATAGGCGCACGGTATCGAATTTGACTTCGCCTTCTATTCCGATCACGATGCGCGAATAGCTGGAGGCGACCCAACGGCGCACCGCCGTCACTTCCGGCGGACCCGCGGGCCGCGCTGCCAGGGGTTTTTCTGTGGGGGGAGGTGTAGCGCGGACCTTGGCCCGCTCGGTCGCTTGCCGGCCGAGATGCTTCAGCTTTTCCCGCGCGTCGCCTACCTTGTCGGACTTGGGATACATCTCGATGAAGTCCGCGTAGGCCTTGCGGGCTTCCTCGGGATCCTCCAGGTCTGTGCGATAAATCTCCCCTACCGTGAACAGCGCGTCGCGCGCGAGGCGGTTCTGCGGGTATTCCTTCATCAGGGAACGGTAGGTCTTGATCGATTCCAGATAGTAGGAGTCCGAGGAGAAGACGCGCCCCATCTCTTCGTAGAGTTCCGCGATGGCTGCGAGCGACACAGGCGTCTTGCTATAAGCGGGATTGAGGCGGCAGACCTCCTGGTAGGCATCGATGACTTGCTTGTAGTCCGCCTTGCGGCGCTGGCTCTCGGGTTGGGATTCGAGCGTGGTGCGCAGCCGCTGGGCATTGTTAAAAGCCGCAATCGCGCGCTGGCGGCGGGCGGCTGATACGGTGGCGATAGAAACGGCGGGGAATGCCAGCAAAGTGGCGAAAAGCAGCGTCCAAGCCAACCTTTTTCGTAAACTGATGAACCTCAACCTTTGTGTCTCCGCAGATCTTCGCCGGGACGGCCCAGCGGGCCTGCCGCAGGCAGGGTGAATAGTTCCGCGTCTTCGTCGCCGCTATTCCACGTTGGAGTAATGCACCACGCCGCGCTCATCGATGTACCGGATGATGGGTGGCTCCTTGGGAGTGGTCTTGGCCGGCATCGGCGCGTCCCCGGTCTGGTAAAGGCTCGTGACTTTGTGCACGTAATTGCGCGTTTCCGAGAAAGCCGGAATGCCTCCGTAGCGTTGCACCGAGTGCTCACCCGCGTTGTAAGCCGCGAGCGACAGGCCCAAGTCCCCTCCGAAAAGATCCAGCAGGTACTTCAGGTAATTGACGCCGCCCTCGACGTTCTGCTTCGGGTCGAATGGGTTCTCCACGCCGAATCGCTGCGCGGTGGCCGGCACCAACTGCATCAGGCCCATGGCGCCCTTGCGCGATATGGCTTTGGGATCGTAATCCGATTCGACGCGAATGATGGCGTGGACCAGTTCGGGATCCACTCGAAACCGGCTCGCTGCGTGCTCCACCAGCCGGTCGATCTCTTCCGACGCATGCGTTAATGCGGCGGCCGAACTGGGCCGGAAGCTGTGTGTCATCCAATCCGCGCGCGAGGCCGTGTCGCCGGTGTTGATGTAAACCGTGTGACCGTGCTCGTCCACCAGCGCCACGATCTGGTCGCCTTGGGCGGCAGTAGGAAGGAAGGTGTAAAGGAATAGCCCGCTCAGCAGGACGACCCGGTATGAATGGAAACGGCTACGCATAGAGCCTCCGGCACCACACACGCGGCGCCGACTCGAACTCGTTCCCCTCCCATTCACCCAAGCCCGGAGCGTTGCCAACAACGCCCCCCACTTGGCCTTGCCCTTTCAGAGAGCCTTGCTTGGCGTCTGGACTCCCTCAAGGCTTCGGCCAATCACGGGCCTTACATTGAGGCTGATTATAACATCGCGCGCAACGCTGAGTAAATAGAACAAAATATCTGTGACCTGCGCGTGAAGAATTCGTAGCGGGGCCAAAGCAGACCCTGCCCTTCGCGAGACGCGAGACGATATCCCAGCCTGATGGTTCCCGGCGGGTAGGCATCACACCGAGGGCGCGCCTTGCCGTGGGCTCTTTCCGCGGGAGACCGTTTTGCTGTTGCCGTCCCCGCCTCCCGGGTCGTGTCATTCCCGCGACAAGCTTGCCCTGAGCTTGCCGAAGGGCGGGAATCCACGAAAATGCGCGGACCGTGAGCCGTCTGGCGTAGTTGGCGGGTGGTCGCAGGGCGGGTTTTGTCGCCCTGTGGAGGTGGCGCCGGACCCAAGCTCGCCCGCTTCGATCGGAAGTGCGGAGTGACTGGTGTTGTGCTGGGGCAGGGGAAGTGTGGTAGTCTCGTAGGTGACCAGCCCGCGCCCTCGCACGGAGGAGTTCCCAGGATTCGTGCGGAGGGATGGGTGAGTGGTTGAAACCCGCGGTCTTGAAAACCACGTTGGCCTCTCTTCACGCCCCGCAACTCATTGAAAAATCAGGGTAGCCACGCTTCCATTTTGCTCTGTTTTGCCTGGTTCTAGCTCCAAATGTTGCCGTAATGTTGCCGTAAAGTGAGATCAGCGGTTTTTTCTCCCGCAATCTTCTGCGCCCGTGGGGGCGCGAAATGTTGCCGCCCTGTTGCCGTGAAACAGGGAGGGAAGTCGGAGGTTCGTGCCAGACCGCCGTGCCCGAGAAGGCATGGCGTGCTGATCAGCAATCGCACAAGAAGCAGCCTTCTCCTGTCCTGCCTCAGTCTCCCGCCGTTTCACATCCTACCAATCTTGTAATGCCTGGGTACAAATCTACCAGCAGGCAAGGTGATAAGGATTCAGTCACCAGCATCTGCCCTCGAGCATAAATCATCCTCCACGCAGCCAAGTTAAGTGGGTCCCGCGCGAGGCCAATCGCGTAGCCAAAACCTGACCAAATCCTCCTTTCGTTACCAAAACCTAATCCTCCCTGGCAGGGGGAGGGGCAAGTGTGCATCGCGCGAGGGCCGTAAGGGTCAATAACCGTGCGCACCAGGAGGCGTCTGGATAGGGGGCCCCTATCCTTTCGTTTCGAGCCCAGGGGGGTCTCCACGAACATCGCAGTGGAGAGATCCCGCTGGGCCTGTCCTGGAGGACACATGGATACAAATCGGATGTTCACAAACTTGTTTGGTGGATGGCTCACGGCAGCCGACAAGGCTGCCGCCGCCACAGTCAATTACACCAAGTCAACCGTTCTGCCTCGCGTCTCCGACCTGACGCAGAAAGCCACCCTGGCAACAGGCAAGATCCTTATTGAGGTCGGTTACAAGCTGACCGATTGCTGCACTAGCAAGTGACCGCTTTCTCCCCCGCCTTAGTCCTTACCTATTCCTTCCCATTCAGTTCATTTCCCTGATCACACCGGAGGTGTGCCTTGAGAACCTATCAACCCGAACGCGCTTTGATCGCTCGTGAAACCCGCGAGGAGAACCGGA
>Ga0208321_1000295_pt1 | contig 41362 bp, 34 predicted proteins | sample June2015DPH_4_15_FD_184692 | JGI IMG/M metagenome (GOLD analysis project Ga0208321, IMG submission 184692) | Peatland microbial communities from SPRUCE experiment site at the Marcell Experimental Forest, Minnesota, USA - June2015DPH_4_150... | ecosystem: Environmental > Terrestrial > Soil >... | reverse complement strand
GCAACCTATGGCGGCGTTCCAAACCCTGCTGGGACTCGGGACCAAGCACAAGTCCACGACCTATAAGGAGATGCGAACCAGGCGGACCGTTCCAAGCCGCCCGGCCAAGACTGACCCCAACATATTGTGGCTTGCTGAAACAACCGGATAAGCATGAGTGCTCTAGTCCCGTGACCGCCTAACGAAGTCCCGAGCCCGTTCTGCCCACGCGGCGCTTGTGTTGACTGCGAACGCTTCCGTAAAGCACCAAACCAAGCGGAGGGATTGGCAAACCTCAGCCCCGCGCGGCGGCAAGGTACACGGAAACCGCGAGCGTGTTAACTAAAGAATTGCGCAGAAGCTGGCGGAGCCATGAAACAGAGGGGGACTAGCGGAGCCAAGCGCCAAACGGTGCATGGCGGAGGATGCAGTCATGTGCGAACCCTTCTCCGCCTTTAACAGGGAAAAATACAGGGAATCTGTCCTTGCGGACGAACCTGCTTGTCAATTGTCGCCGCGAATTCAGCCCCTTTTTGCTCACTTCCCTGTAATTCGTAACAGGAAATTATCAGGGAAATAGCTTCCCTGCTCCGGTCCCTGTTTTCTTCTCTTAGGGGCCCTTTTCAAGGCATCAAAGCCGATGGGTGCACTTCAGTATTCAGCATACGTGGCGACTGCCCCCGCGGATGAGCCCGCCGCTAAATGGAATCCCTCCGCGCGCAGGACCAGGAAACGCCGGAGAAGCGGAGACGGCGCAAGGAATGGGAGGAGCAGATAATGCAGCTCGATCCCCCGCACTGGGTATTTGTCGAGGCAAGCGACGAGGTGACGGAGATGAGGGGGCGCTACGGTCGCGCGCCCCGTGGGGAATGGGTGCGGGAAGCTACGCCCGCCGGCCGCTGGAGGCCCCTGACCCTTGTGGGAGCAATGAGGGAGGAAGGGGTATTGGCTACCATGATTCGGGGAGACGCCCACCGACGGAGATGTCCTGGGGACGTATCTGGGACAGGTGTCGTGTCCCCAGCCTCCAGCTCAAAAGCTGTTTGTTCCATTGGCATCTTCTGTGCTAAGGCCCTTCTGTTGAGGTTCGGTTTGACGAGAAACGGCACGGCCTGCCATCAAACTGGGTCCACAACAGAGGTTAGAGTAGGATCCACGCCGGAGGCGAACTCGAATGGCACGGCGGTTCCAACTGCCGGGACCGGGAACCCGATCACGTCCCTGCAACTGTCGGCGAGCGCCTCTTGAAAACCCCTTGAGGTGAGTCGCAACCGGCTCTCAGAAGTCGTCGAAGGAGAACCTTCCAAAGCGATCAAGCCCCCTGAGGACATCGCCCCGGGTGATGATTTGAGGCTTTGGGGGGTCTTCTGCCTCCATTCTCTCGTTCTCTCGCCGGTAAAACTCGAAAAGCCCATATTCTCGAGTCGTACATTCGTTTTTGAACCAATCCAGCGCCTGCGACGTCGAATCTGCTTGATCGTCATACTTGCCCTTCGGAAACGTAGCCAGTTCGTGCAAGTACTCCTGCAGCCACGCCACCTTGTCTGGAAGGTGAACAAAACCATTCTCAATCGTGCCTGTAACCGAATGCATCCGCATAATCTTGTCCATCGTCGGTACATACTTCTTGACCGCGTGCATGCCCTCACTGCTGAGTTCCTGGATGAGTTGGGTGCCAGACGCCTTATCTTCAATCAGGATCGTTTTTGCACTAAACGCCTCAGCCTGTTCCCGCACCGCGCGCTTCAATTCCGGATAGCCCAGACGCTTGCGAAAGACGTGAAGCAGATAAGCGTGCTTTTCCTTCACGCCCCAGGTCGTGCAAACACTGTAGTCGCTCAGTTCTGAAGGCTTGTTTGCGGTATCCCAGCTCTGAAAGGTCATCTCGAATTTCGATGGGACGTCGGCTGCCGTGTAGGTCTTGAACCAATCCACCTTTACCATTCCCCCACCCAGGGGAGCTGGAGCCTGCTGATATTGGCCGGCAAAGTTGTATTCCCCTTGGGTTTCCCGAATCCGATGGAGGACCTCCAGCGGCTCGCGGGCCGGGTGGAGAGCTTCGCCAGCACGACGCCCAAATCGTCGGGCTCCATAGGGTGTTTGAATCACATAGGTCTCATCTTCCTCGGCAATCGCTGGGAAGCGGACCACCTTCCAGGGTTCCGTGCCGAGGACGTGGCCCACAAGATCGTCCTCGTGTAGCCGCTGCATGATCAGAATGATGCACCCCGTTCTTTTGTCGTTTAGCCGACTATACAGCGTGTGGTCGAACCAGTCGTTGGCCGCCCTCCGCCGGGTGTCGGAAAGAGCCTCCTCGGGTTTCAGCGGATCATCTATGATGATGAAGTCCGCGCCCCGGCCTGTAAGCACGCCGCCGACGGACGTCGACAGGCGAAATCCCTGCCGCGTTGTCATGAACTCCTCGACCGCCTGGCGCTCGGGTGACAGCCGCGTCTGAGGGAAGAGAGCTTGATACCAGGCACTGGCCATGACTGTTCGGCAGTCCAAGGCATGTTTGTTGGCCAGCTCCTGGCCATAGCTCGCGCATATGATTTGGGCAGTCGGGTCATGGCCCAGCAGGTAGGCAGGGAAAGCGACCGAGGCGCAGTGCGACTTGAGGGACCGGGGAGGCTGATTGATAATGAGGCGAGTGATCTCTCCGGATCGACAGGCTTCCAGGACCGACACGCCCACCTCGATGTGCCAGTTCGGAAGAAATTCCGTGGTTGGGTTCAGCTCATAAAAGCAGCGCTCGGTGAACGCATACAAGTCCCGACGCATGAGGGTTTGAAAATCACTTTGTGTCAGGTTCATTCGCATCTCCTTGCCCTCCTTCGCTAACTGTTTCCAGACGTTTCAGAACTCCGAGGAAAACCTTCTCGTCAGCTTCCCCGAGGGGAGCCGTCGGAGCCTCCATCTTCATTGCACGCTCTTCTGCGGAACGGACCAAGGCAGCCAATAGTTGGAGGGCTTTCAGTTCTCCTGAGGCCGCTTTATTGGTCAGCTGCTTAATCGCGGCTTCGAGCTTGGTGATTGTCTTGCGTCTGCCATTCTCATTAATCACGACCCTCTCTCGCAGTGTCCGCTCGAGGACCGTGGCCATGTTGAGTGTGCCCTTGGGACGGCCACGCGGATTCCCCGACTGCCCTGCCTTGAAACGCGTGCGCTCAGGCGGATGGCCATAGCCCACACTCGTTGATTTAACCTGATCCAGCTTACTTGGGTTGTCCATGGTGCTCCTGTTCGATGTCGTTGAATATTCGAGAGGTGGATTCCTGCACGGCGCTACCACCGGTAAAGGCCTGCCAACGCCGTACGATGGTGTCGACATAGCGCGGGTCGAGTTCCACGCCGTAACAAGTACGGCCGGTCCGCTCGGCAGCGATCACCGTGGTACCACTTCCCAGGAACGGATCGAGCACCACGTCCCGGCGTGCTGTGCAATCCAAAATGGCGTCGGCGACCAACTGAACTGGCTTGATGGTGGGATGAAGATTGGAGAGGTTTCCCTCCTCGGTATTTCGGGATAAGGAGTTCACCCGCCTGTATTGCCATACATTCGTGCGGTAACGGCCGTACTGGCCGAGCTGGATGTTGTTGCGGTGCGGTTTCTTGCCACTCTTGAAGACGAAAACCAGCTCATGCTGGCTTCGGTAGAGCGAGCCCTGCCCAGCGTTCTCCTTCACCCAGACGCAGAGATTTTTGAACTCCATTCGGACTGCCCGGACGGCCGACATCAGCTCTTGCAGATGGCGCCAGTCCATGCAGACAAAATGCAATGCCCCATCAGCGCTGTGGCGGGCCAGCTGCGCCAAGATCTTGGTCAGGAAATCAGTGAACTCGGCCTGGCTCATCTCACCCGAAGCCAGAGCAAATTCCGGGTGATGGAGTTTCCCGAATCCCGTCACGTAGCCATCGATGGGGTCATTGTAAGGCGGGTCTGTGAACACCATCGCTGCGCGCCGACCTTGCATGAGTATGGAGTAATTGGAATCATTCCTCGCGTCCCCGCAATAGACCCGGTGGCGGTCGAGAATCCAGAGGTCTCCAGACCGAGTAACCTGAGGCTTGGCTTGGGAGTCAGGGATTGCATCGGCCGGGTCGTCTGCGCTGCGGCCGGCTGGCATGAGGCCTTCGATCATGACGTCGATTTCGCCCATCTCAAAGCCAGTTGCCTCAATGCTGAAATCGAGGGCAACAATTGAAAGTGCTTTAAGTTGTTCGGCCAATAACTCCTCATTCCATGCGGAGTTTTCAGTCAACCGATTGTCGGCGATCATGAAAGCGCGGACCTGGTCCTCGGTCAGATGCTCGAGCGTGATCGTTGGGACCTGCGTCATGCCCAACAACTGGGCGGCTAGCAGGCGACCATGACCGGCAATCACTTGTTGCTCCGCATTGATCAAGACCGGAACGTTGAAGCCGAAGGCTTCAATGCTGCGCGCGATCTGGCGAATTTGCCTCGGGCCGTGCTGTCGTGGATTGTTCGGATCGAACTGTAGGGTGCTTACATTTCGGTAGATGATCGAAAGCGGATGATCACCGCTGTTCCTGTGTTCTGTTGCGGGCCCTTTCGCTGTGACCTGAACCATATGCGGTCCTCCTTGCGCCGGTGACTTACAGTCCAACCGGCTCACCTCGACGTTAACCCTTTCACGGCCTACTTGGGAATTACAGAAATGGAGATGTTTTCAATCGGGGTTTTGTAATGATCGGGGAGGGATGGGAAACGGGGATTGGACGGTTATCGACTTGGCGAAGGCTTTCCTGCGCGCCCTATCACGAGTCATTTCAATTTCAAGTCGGTCCACCCATGGCGGGGGATCCATCCCCTTTGCAGCATACGCCCCGTCTAACAATGCCTTGAAAGGCGCGTATTGCATCTTCCCGGTAGATTCTTTAAACCAGGCGATGAGAGAAAGGGCCAATCTCACCTGCGGGTGTGGGCTATCCATTTTCTGCTTCTTCGAGCGTGCCTTTGCGAGAATCGCACGAATTGTTTCTGCAATCCGTTTCAGCTCTTTAGCCTGCCGGTAGAATTGCTCGAGCCCCGGACTATGGCCTTCACAGAAATAAACCATCGCGTGGTGGCAAACCACTCCTCTCTTAAAGACGCGGTCCATTTCTTTGGCCAATTTCTCGCAATGCGAGGCTAGCCGTTTCAGGTCTCGTTTGCCATCTTTCAATGGTGCGTCTTTTTTTGGTAATTGAACGATGGTCTGTAGCGCTCTTTCCAACAGCAACCGCAGCACCTTTGCAGCGCGAACGGGCGGAATCCGCCCCCTGGCGTCGAACGATGGTTCGTCAAGCCGTTTACCACAACGGATATCACAGATCTTGTCGAACATAGGATCCATCTTCGAGTAAATCTCCGTGCCATGCCGAGCCAGGGTATCCCTGATTATTCTTTCCAGGGCTGGTTTTGCTACGGGTTCTTGCTCGATCTGTTCAAGCCCAAACGTCGCTTCACGAAGATAGTAAATCCTTCGCGTGGCGCCGATTTCAGCCAGGATGTAATCCAAAACCAGACGTCTTCGCTTCTCTTCAGCCTCCTTTGGGCGCGCTTGGCCGGCGACTTGTGATGCGGTTCCGCTTTCGCTCCGCACAGACACCTCCCTATCTTTCTTCTTGACTGTTCGTGGAAACAGAGGGTGCATTGTAGCAGGCCTTGGTTCTGATGTCCGCAGACTTCACAGATCGCCTTGCAGCCCTCCCGACAATGAAGAGGAGGGAACTAATGGCTGTCTGGAGGCAGCTTTACAAGCGCAAGGCACCTCCTCAAATGCGTAGCGGACTGCTTGTTCAGATACTCGCCTACCGGATTCAGGAACAGGCGTATGGAGGGCTGAGCGCCGAGACGCGAAAGCGCCTTCATGAGCTCGCCCGTAAACTTGAGGCAAACCCAAGAATCGAACTATCAGGTGTGGTGCGGATCAAGCCAGGAACTCGGCTGATCCGCGACTGGCGCGGCCAGTCCCATTGCGTTACCGTCCTTGAGAACGGCTACGAGTACGCCGGGAAGGGCTATCCCAGCCTCTCGCAAATCGCCCGCCTAATCACCGGAACACGATGGTCTGGACCGCTCTTCTTCGGCCTACGCGGTAAACACGCCAGGGAGGATCTGAATGCGCGACGAAGCTAAACCGCTCGTGCGCTGTGCGATCTATACCCGTAAGTCCTCCGAAGAAGGACTGGAGCAGGCATTTAACTCACTCGACGCCCAACGGGAAGCCTGTCGGGCATTCATCGCCAGTCAGAAGCACGAGGGGTGGCGTGCCCTCCACACTGTTTATGATGACGGCGGATATTCCGGCGCCACCATGAACCGCCCGGCCCTTGAGCGTCTAATCGAAGATGTCCAGGCGGAGAAGATCGACGCTGTCGTTGTTTACAAAGTTGACCGGCTCACCCGCTTGCTCACGGACTTTGCGAAGATCATTGACATTTTCGACGCGCACCAAGTCAGCTTCGTCTCCGTCACGCAACAATTCAACACCACAACCTCCATGGGACGGCTGACTTTGAATGTGCTGCTCTCTTTTGCTCAGTTCGAGCGCGAGGTCACCGGCGAACGCATCCGCGACAAGATCGCCGCCTCGAAACGCAAGGGCATGTGGATGGGAGGGAACGTGCCGCTCGGCTATGACGCAAAAGACCGGAAACTCGTGGTCAACGCCAGAGAAGCAGAAGCGGTACGCAAGATCTACCGTCAATACATGAATCTTGGTTGCGTATCCAAGCTGAAGACGTACCTGGAACGCAACGGCGTAAGGAGCAAAGAACGGCTCAGCCAAGCAGGGCACAAGACGGGTCGCACCGTCCATTCTCGCGGTGCACTGTACAACATCCTCCGAAACCGGATCTACCTGGGGGAAATCGAGCACAAGGGGCAGGTCTACCCCGGCGAACATGCAGCGATCGTGCCGCGTGAGCTTTGGGAGCAGGTGCAGGCACGGCTGCGAACTAATGACCACGCCCACAAGAACCGTTCGCGGGCGGCTATGCCAAGCTTGCTAGTAGGTCTCATTTACGACGACCAGGGCAACCGGTTCACACCTGCCCATGCAGTCAAGAATGGCAAAAGGTACCGATACTACGTCTCCCAAGCTGCGATCAAGAATCCTGGCCGTTGTCACCGAGGTCCCGTCCGAATCCCTGCGGGGGAGATTGAGAGGTTGGTCTGCTCGAGGCTACGGGTGTTGCTAGGATCATCCCACGAGGTGATCGATGCGCTGTCTCTGCAAGGAAGCAACGTGGCCGCTACTCAGGCCGCCCTTGCGGTGGCACGACAATGGTCCGAGCATTTAGGCTCTGCGGCACCCGCCGAAACAAGAACGTTTATCCGTAGCCTTGTTTCCCGCATTGTCGTCCACGCGGCAATCGTCGATGTGCTTCTCGATAAGCAAGCTCTGCGGAGCGCACTACTCGGAAGCGGCGGATCTTCCACGCCCAACAAGGCACACGGGGGTAATGACCTGCTGACCATGAGATTGAAGGCACGCCTAGCGCGCTGCGGCGGAGAAGTGCGACTGCTACTTCCTGCCAACTCGGGTGGAGAGATTCCCGTCCGCCCCTTGCGCTCTCTGATTAAAGCAGTGGTGCGTGCGCACGATTGGCACGAACGGGTTGTTGGAGGGCAACTGACTGGCTGCCGGTCGATTGCACACGCGACCGGTCTTGACGAGCGATATGTTCGCCGCATTCTTCGTTGCGCCTTCCTTGCCCCAGATATTGTGGACGCCATCCTGGAAGGTCAGCAGCCCCACAGTATTACACTTCATGGCCTGCTATCGGACCTGCCGAGCGATTGGGTCAAGCAACGTCAACAGCTAGGTTTCGCTACGAAATAACCCTACGAGCCTGCAACTTCGATAATTTTCTTGACCGTTGACTACTAACGATCGAAGCCTAATACAACCGAGCAATCAGGAAGTCTGCTGCTCGACCCACCGGCATTCCGCATTGCCAAGACAGGCGCGGCGGACCGAAGCACGGCCACTGAGACTACGATCAGTAGCACGCTCTTAAATCCCTCATAAATCTCGAACTCCGCCGTACGTGTGTGCGCCCTGTGTGCCCGCCTTAGGCATCCCAAGAGCCGACGGAAAGTACAAACGGATCTCGCTATCACCTTCCATGTTGACCAGCCGCCTGCCGGAGAGACCAGCCATCCAGGTTCGCGCGCGACCTCCTACCTTGTACACGGCGATTATGTGGCCGACGCGGGCCTGGGAGGCGCTATGGGATTCGACCTCCGGTTTAACATTGAGGGTGTGGATGTGAGCGTGCCGCCCGGCACCGCAGCCATCGTCGCGCTCGGTGATTCGATCACCGAGGGGCATGGCTCGACGACCAATGGTACCGATCGCTGGCCCGACGATCTCGCGCGCCGGCTGCTGGCAGCGATGCCCGCGCGCGACGCTGCCTAACAGATGGTGCTACTCGTTCTCGTGTAGTTTGAAGCGACTGGCGAAGACTTCCGGTTGGTCGATCAGGTACGAGCGACCATACTCGCTTTTGTTGGCCATCGCGCACCAGGGTGGGAAATTGTTGACCGGGATTTCGGCCTTGACGGGTCTGCAGCCGAGGCGTATAGGGGTGAACATTGGCGAGAGCCCTTACTGTAGTGAAAGGGGGACTTTATGCTTGCCTCCTGGCAACGCCTTCCGATGATTGTCCATGCTATCGTCATTGGAATTTTGATCAATCTGCTTGCACTTCCCTGGTCGATTCTCGCAGGGGTCAATTTCAGGCTCTTTCCTGCAATTCCATGGTCGGTCGGCGTGATGGCGATCTATCTTTGGCTATGCTGGCAGTGGCTGGGAGGGAGGGGTTGGCCTAAGTCGACGGCAGATTCCCGTCGCAGGAACCTCCGCGCTCGTCGGGTTTCCGCTCGAGCGTGGCGATGGTGCTTCGTCGCTTTTGGTCTCGGTTGGGCCAGCTTGAAAGGCTTTGAATTCATCTTCGACATGATCCTCAAAGTCCCGCAGGAGCCCTTTCCGGATTGTCCGACTTCAGCGAAAATGAGACCAGTGGTTGAGAATGTCTAAGTTATAGTTTTTGCCCTGGTTCACCCCTCAACCCGCGCTAGACTGTGCGGTTTTGAAAAGGAGTGGGCCATGAGTGAAGAACTGGGAAGAGTTGAAGGAAGCTCCCCCGCCCGGGCGGGGGAGGCGGCACAGTTTGGCTCTTGGACCAGTGCGCATGCGATGGTATTCCATTCTTGGGGGCATCATGAAGCTAAGCTCATATCTGATGAAGAGTACCGTAGTCGCAGCCTTGGGTGGCCTCCTTTTCGGATTCGACACGGCTGTGATTGCCGGGACGACCCAGGCCCTGAGCAGGACGTTCAACCTCTCGCCTGGGTCACTGGGGGTGACGGTCGCGAGTGCACTTTGGGGAACGGTGCTGGGAGCAATGTTGGCGGGAATCCCCGGCGACCGGTATGGTCGCCGGGACAGCCTGCGTGCGACGGCCGTGCTTTATCTCGTTTCAGCCCTGGGGTGCGCTTTTGCGCGGAATTGGGAATCGCTGGTGTGGTTTCGTTTCGTGGGAGGGCTTGGGATCGGCGGCTCCTCAGTGCTGGGGCCGATGTACATTGCGGAAATCGCACCTGCGAAGTGGCGTGGTCGGTTGGTCGGTTTCTTTCAGATCAATGTAGTCCTGGGCATTCTGCTGGCCTATTTCTCCAACTATGTGATCGGGCTGATGCATTTCGGAAATCTTGAGTGGCGGTGGAAACTGGGCGTTTCGGCAATCCCTGCAATTCTCTTTTTCCTGATGCTCTTCGGCATCCCGCGAAGTCCGCGGTGGCTGGTAAAGAAGGGCCGCGTGGAGGAAGCGAGACAAGTTCTCCAAATGACTGGGGAGGAGAATTCTGAAGCCGAGCTGCGGGAAATTGTTGAGTCCATCGAGGTGTGGCATGTGAAGGAACGGTTGTTCTCTTGGAAGTACCGGAAGTCGATCTTGTTGGCGGTTTCCATCGGCGTGTTCAATCAACTTTCTGGAATCAACGCGATTCTTTACTATTTGAACGACATCTTTGCACGCGCCGGTTTCAGCAAAGTGTCCGGGGACATCCAGGCCGTGGCCGTGGGCGCAACGTTCCTTGTGTTTACCATCCTCGCCATGTCGGCGATCGACCGACTTGGTCGCAAGATGCTGCTGCTGGTCGGGTCTATTGGCACTGCCGCGTGCCTCGCCGGGGTTGCCGCGATCTTTCTCACAACGCGGCACGAGAACCTCCTGGTGTGGCTGTTGATCGGCTACATCGCGTTCTTCGCGTTTTCGCAGGGTGCCGTCATCTGGGTATACATCAGCGAAGTCTTCCCCACTCACGTGAGGGCTAAAGGCCAGAGCCTGGGCAGTTTTTCGCACTGGTTCATGAATGCGCTTATTTCCGGGATATTTCCTCTGATGGCTGTCTCCTCCGGGGCATACCCCTTCGTATTTTTCTCGCTCATGATGGCGGTCCAGTTCTTTGTGGTTCTCTTCTTGTATCCGGAAACCAAGGGCGTGTCCCTGGAGGAAATGCAGAGGAAGTTGGGCATCGCTTGAGCCGAGCCCTATAGCGCGAAAGCCGTGTGGCTAACCCGTGGAGCCCGGGGGTATGCGCTCTTGACGGACGAGGGATACGTAGAGGTTGACGGACACCCGACGCAGGTGGCCGACATTGCATGATCCAGCGACGCATACACATGGCGGTTCGTGCACGGCTCGCGCCGCCGAGGTAAGTCGGTGACTTCGCCAATTGTGTCGGGGTTCTTGTGGCGAGCCGTTCAGGCAAGGCGGGCCACATCGGGCTGAGTGAGACCGTACGAGTGAGTTGGCTAATCTCCGGCAGTCATGAGGAGGACAAAGTGAACCGCTCAGAGATCAATGGCATCATCCGCGATGCTGGCCGGTTTATTCGACAAAGGGGGTATTACCTGCCTCCCTTTGCCTATTGGACACCACAAGACTGGTCGACCAAGGGTGAAGAGGCACGCGACATCGTAGAGAATCAATTAGGCTGGGACATCACCGACTTTGGGCAGGGAAATTACAGGAAATGCGGTTTATTACTTTTTACCCTTCGCAACGGGAGCCTCGAAGAGTTGAGAACTAAAAAGGGGAAACTCTATTGCGAGAAGCTGATGATTGTTGATGTAGACCAAGTGACACCGATGCATTTCCATTTCAACAAGGTGGAAGACATCATCAACCGCGGCGGAGGTCGACTGGCGATCCGCCTTTACAGTTCGACCCAAGACGAGGGTTTGGCTGAGAATGAAATAACAGCAAGCGTTGATGGTGTGAGCCGCGTCGTGAAGGCGGGCGAAACAATGCTCCTGAAACCGGGGGAGAGCATAACTCTCCCCTCACGTCTCTACCACGAGTTCTGGGGCGTTGGGAAGCGTGTTCTGGTAGGCGAGGTCTCACTAGTGAATGACGACAGGTCTGACAACCGCTTTTACGGCCGAGTAGGGCGCTTCTCAGAGATCGAGGAAGATGAGAAGCCATTGCATCTGCTCGTGACCGACTACGCTAATTACTGGCCATGTGCAGAGGCATGATGCCCCTGCGCACGGCCTCATGGACTTGCTAAACCCTTCGATTCTTGGGATTAGTCTGAATGACTGCGGCAGGCGAAGGTGTCGAATGTAATGTTGCGCGTCACTGGCTGGCGGACGGGGACGAGGGCGATTTGAGCTTGCCTCAATTGAGGTTACAAGGATATAGCTTATGACAAGAGAGCTAACCTCTGGATGATGCTCGCACGGATGCCTTTCGGTTGCAGCCCGTGTTTTTCCATTAATTCATCCGCAAGTCCTGATTCACCAAAGCAATCACGTACACCCAATCGCAGCAGCGGAGCTGCCGGACGAGTCTCGGCCAGACACTCAGCCACCGCGCTGCCCAGCCCTCCAATTATGCTGTGCTCCTCGACCGTCACCACCAGGGCAGCCTGGGCTGCTGCCTCTTTGATCAGGGCTTCATCTAGGGGTTTGATCGTCGACACGTTGACGACGCCTGCTTCTACGCCGTCCTGAGCGAGAGCTTCTGCCGCGGCTAAGGCCTTCGCTACTGTGTGGCCAGAGGCGAAGACCACTACCTCCTTCCCCTCGCGCAGCCACTTGGCTTTGCCAATCACAAACTGATAGTCGGCGTCGAATACAGGCGGGGTTGGGTAACGCCCCAGCCGCACGTAGGCAGGCCCGGGCCAATCGGCCAAAGCAAAGGTCGCTTGCCGCGTCTCGATATCATCGGCCGGTGAAACAACGATCATGTTAGGCAGGCCACGCATAAGTGCAATATCTTCCAGCGATTGGTGGCTGGCGCCGTCCGGTCCCTGGGTCAGGCCGTAGCTGGAGCCGACCAACTTGACCGGCAGCGACGGGTAGGCAATCTGCGTGCGGATGGGCATGTAGCAGATACCCGTAATGAACATGGCAAAGCTGTTGCAGTAAGGAATGAGACCACATGCCGCCATGCCCGCGGCCGTGCTCACCATGTCGGCCTCCGAGATGCCCACATCGAAGAAGCGATGGGGAAAGGCATCCCGAAATACGACCGTGCGGGTGGACCTGTACAGGTCCGCATCCAGGACGACAACTTCCGGCCTCCGCTTGCCCAACTCCAGCAAGGCCTCGCCGTAAGCGAAGCGTGTCTCCGTCGAGTCTCTCATTGAGCTTGCTCCTTCATTGCCAATTCCAGTTCCGCCACTGCCTGGCGGTACTGTTCCTCTGTGATAGGGGCGTTGTGGAAGCCTGCCTGCCCCGCCATAAAGGACACACCTTTCCCCTTCACGGTGTTGGCGATAATCATTGAAGGCTGGTCAACCTGCCCGTCGGCCCAGTCCAGGGCGTCGCACAGGGCTGCCATGTCGTGCCCGTCGACCTCCTTGACGGCCCAGCCGATGCTGGCCCAGCGTGGCGCCAGGGGATCCAAAATCTTGCCGCACTCAGTTGCATCCATGGCCTTCAGCCGGTTGCGATCGATGATTGCCACCAGGTTTCCCAGGCACTGCTTGACTGAGGTCATCGCTGCTTCCCACACTTGCCCCTCGTGCAGTTCACCATCACCCAGCAGGCAGTACACGCGATAAGACTTCTTTTGCACCCGGGCGGCTAGGGCCACACCATTCGCGAAGGAAAGTCCTTCCCCAAGAGCGCCGGTACACGCCTCAATCCCTGGGGTATAGTGCATGGCTGGGTGTCCCTGCAACCGGCTGCCGAGGTATTTTAGAGTGGCCAATTCCTCTAAAGGGAAGACTCCCAACATGGCCAGGGCCGCGTATTGGGCGGGCACAGAGTGCCCTTTGCTCATGACGAAGCGGTCCCGATCGGGCCACGTCGGGTTGGCGGGGTCGTATCGCATCTTGTAAAAGTAGAGGGCCGTGACGATGTCGGCCGCGGAAAGCGAACCCCCAAAGTGGTGGGCTTTGTTCGGGCCCATCATACCTACAATGCGCCACCGCAACTCCGCCGCCTGTCGGCGTAAAGCATTGATCTGAGATTGAGAAGTCATAGTTTCTCCCCGTGAGTCCGGGCTGCCACGTGTGCAAAGTCCTCCAGGATCGTGATCACGGCAGAATGATCCAAGTCACCACGGCCCGCGGCCAGCAGCGCCGCGAACAGTTCGTGGGCCAGCGCCGTAGCCGGGAGTGGAACATGGAGCCGCTTGGCGGTCTCCATGATGATGTTGAGGTCCTTGTAATGAAATCGGCTTCTGAAACCCGGCTCGAAATCACCCTGGATCACACGTGGCCCGCGCACGTCCATGACCCGAGTCTGAGCATATCCCCCACTTAGCACCTTGAGAATCACCGCCGGATCCACCCCAGCCTTGGCGCCCAGTACAAACGCCTCCGCCATTCCGATGAAGTTGAGCGCAACCTGGATCTGATTACACGCTTTCACCGTCTGGCCGGCACCGCTGGCTCCGCACAACGTGATGGTCTTGCCCATCACTTGCAGAATAGGCAAAACCTGATTGAAGAGCTTCTCCGAGCCCCCCACCATGATGGACAAGCTCGCGTTCTTCGCTCCCACTTCCCCGCCGCTCACGGGCGCATCCAGACACTCCACGCCTTTCTTCTCCAGCTCCGTGGCCACCTTGATGGCGGTGGCAGGTGCAATACTGCTCATGTCCACGTAAATGAGACCGGCGCGGGCCGCTTCGACAATGCCGGCGGGACCAAGGGCAACCAGTTCCACGTCGGGAGAGTCGGGCACCATCGAGATGACGACGTCGGAGCGGGAAGTAACATCGGCACAAGTCGCGCCCCGCACGGCTCCTCGGGCAACGAAGGGTTCCACTGCTTCAGGCCTCACGTCATGCACGGTGAGTGAATAGCCGGCATCCAGCAGATGCCCAGCCATATGTTGGCCCATAATTCCAAGCCCGATAAACCCAATTTTCGGTTTCATCGATATCTCCTAAAGAGAAACACAGATGTGGATCGTATCATGGGATGAGGATAACCTTTACCAACCCCATAGTCCTTTGGTGCAGTTTTTCGAACCAAGCTGCTCCATCTGCCAGCGGCGCAACCGCGCTAATCAGGGGATCGACATCAATGGCGCCCCGGGCCATCATGTCCGGGCAGGCAGGATACTCCCCGAAAGATTGGCAGGAACCATAGAGCGTTAATTCACGGGTTACAACTCTCTGCAAGGGCAGGACAACTGTCGGGGAGACGTTACCAACCAGCGTGAGCCCGCCACCTTTGCGCACGCATTCGACGGCAACCTGAAAGGCAGGAGGCGTGCCGACCGCCTCAAAGACCAGATCCGCCCCACCGTCCTGGCGTTCTAGGACTTGATTCAAGACATCAGGGGCATCAGCCCGCAGCCCTACGTTCGCCCCGAGCTGGCACACCAGATCGAGTCGGTTTGGTACCACGTCGAGAGCAATGATATGACCGCAGCCGGCAGCCCGTAATGCTTGCACAAGCAGGAGACCGATTATGCCAGCGCCCACAACGACAACACGGCCATTCAGCCTAATGGTTGGCCGACCCACCGCATGGAGCGCCAATCGAAACCGGCTCTACTAGGGCAGCGCGCTCGAAGGACAGGGCGTCGGGCAGGCGATAAACGCACTGCTGTGGTACCGCGACATATTCCGCAAGGGCGCCACCCTGGCGGAACTCAGCACAAGAAACACCCAGGACGCGCCGGCTGTCGCACAGGTTGATCATGCCCTTCCGGCAATAGCGGCACACTCCACAGTAGATGTTTGAATCAAAAGTGACGCGCTCACCAGGCTGCCAGCCGCGGACCTGGGAGCCGACCTCAGTTACAATCCCGGCGGCTTCGTGTCCCATGATGACGGGGGGGATTCTGCGGCCGGTACTACCATCCAGACCGTTTACGTCGCTACCACAGATGCCACAAGCCTTCACGTTCACCAGCAAATCGTTCGGGCCGATGGCAGGCTCCGCCACGTCTCTCTACTCAAGCCGATTGTAGGCTTCCATAACCAGGGCTTTCACCGGCATCGCTCCTTTTCTGTGTCTCGTCTTCCAGCGCTTGGGGCAAAGGCCGCCAAGATACCATAGCTCTGGTCTTTCGAGTTTCTATCCCATACCTAGCTTCGAAGTCGGAAAATGCGATGCGGGCCTACAGAGCAGAAACACCCGACCGCACTTGCTCAATCACCCCATCAACCATAAACAAGACCTGCACGGCCGAGCGCGATGTGGCGGAGCTACCGCGGGCGTGGATCACCCTTCAAGAACCGCTTGCCTTCTCCGGCCGCAACACGCTCTTGATGACTTCGCCGCCAATCATGTTCTCGAACGCCACCTGCCACCGGGTGAGCGGCTGGATGGGACCGATGAGCGGCCGGGGGTCGAGTCGGCCGCTCGCAAACAGCCCAATCACCTTTTCCCAGATGGGGTAGTTGTGACTGAAACTGCCCTGGATGCGCACGGCTCGCTGCACGAGCGAGTCGAGAGAGAAATCGAGTGGCTGCGGTCCCCAGCCGACCTTGGCGATCTGGCCATTGGGCCGTACGGCCGCGAGCGCGATGGCCAAAGCGGACGAATGGCCGGCAGCATCCACGACTACATCCACGCCCAAGCCGTCGCCGCGCGAACGGGCCACTTGAGCAGCGTCCTCCTCGCCGATGATGATCGCACGGTCTGCTCCCAGAGACTTGGCGACGGCCAGACGTCGTTCGTCCTGTTTCAGCCCGGCGATGCCCACCCAGCCCGCGCCGGAGAGCCTCGCCATCGTGAGGCACAGCAAGCCGATCGTGCCGGGCCCCAGGACTAACACGGCATCTCCCGGCCGAACCTGAGCCTTGACGCAGGTAGCGTTATACGCCACGCAGCAAGGTTCCGTCAGTGCCCCCATTTCCAGCGGGGCCGCGTCCGGCAACCGATGCAGGCAGCGCTCCGGCACCTTAACGTAATCTGCCATCGCCCCGTTCAAGCCGTAGCCGAACCCCCGTCGCTCAGGACACAGGTTGTATTCGCCGGTACGGCAAAGGATGCACCGCCCGCAAATCCGCGCCGCCGTTTCTGAAGTGACCCGATCGCCCTCGCGGAACTCTTTCACTTGCTTTCCCACCTGCACGATGGTGCCGCAGAATTCGTGGCCCAGGATGACGGGGACATGGACCGCCCAACTCTGCGTGTTGTGATACTGGTGAATGTCGCTGCCGCACACCCCCACGGCTCCGGTTTCGAGCAGCACTTCGTCGTCAGCGAGGTCCGTGGGCACCGGCACCTCGCGCAGTTCTACCGCCCCGTTGCGTAGCTCATAGTGAACCACAGCTGCCATTGAACGTGTGGCCATGGAGAAAACCTCCTGGTAACCTCACCTCTTCGGAGTGCCTAAAAGAGAAAGTCCAATTGGGCAATTTCCGATTTCAACTTTATCTGTCCGCCGGATTCTACGCTGGCCGCCCTGTCGACTCAAGCTCGAATCCCCGTAGCCTCTTTCCGGGTTGCATGCTGGCTCGTTCCCGATGTCGCGGTCACTTTGTCTGGCCTGCTTCTTGCGCTTGGCCGAAGGCGATTTGCCGGAAGGTGAAATAAGGCCGAAATCCCTCCGGTTGCTTGTATCTCTCATCCGTTCCTCCCCCTAAGTACGCATCCCACCACTTGGTCTCCAGATGCATGCCACGCGACAGTCCGCCTTATCTCACCAAGAAGCCAGAAGGTCGCCCCTGGCTGTCAGAACCTTAGCCCGAAATTTCCATTTTCGTTTGTCGGGCAGCCACGAGTATACTCCGCGCCGTTTCCAGTCGAACCTGATGTTGTGCGTTCTTATCCACGCTCCCCTGCCGACATCCCAAACCTCCTCTTCCGCCGTTCCCTCTTCAGCCGATTATTCACTCTTCACCTGTCAGGGTTGTGGTGCACCGGCCAAGTTGTGAAACCCTCGCGGTGAACATTTCGAAAAAAGATGCAGATAGGAAAACCCGAAGGACAACGGGAGACGAGTCTTCCCCCTGGATCAGTAACGATCAGTCGGCTACTGTTTACCGATAGTGTTTACCGATAGTCACGCGGGCAATCGATCGTTCCGACCGGTTGACGGGAGGTCTGCATCTGACGGCACGCTCTGGGGTTGTCCCCTGGGCTGAGACAAACAGTTAAGAGACTGTTCGCCGTTCGCTGGAATTGCATTGTACCGCGAAGGCGCTTTCGTGCAAGCTGCGCCCCGGCTGGTGAAGCGGAAGCAGGCTCTGCGGGAGCGCAACCTGCCAAGGAATAGCCAGCCGGAAACTCATCGAGACGATGAGGCGGGGGGCGGTCGTCCATCGGCCGCCCCGGCAAAGATCCCCCCGCCCTCTCATCGCCTTGATAGATTTCCCCAGGCCTCAGAAAACTCATAAGGAAAGCTGCCGCGCAGCGGCCTCCTTGTGGGGTTGAGCGAGCAGGCCGCGTTCGAACTCCGCTGGCGGCAAATAGCCGAGCGCCGAGTGCAGGCGTTTTTGGTTGTAGACCTTCTCGAGGAACACGCCGATGCTGGCGCGGGCCTCGGCCAGATCGCGATACTCCGTGCGGTAAACCTCTTCGTACTTCAGGGTTTTGATGAATGACTCGCACGCCGCATTGTCCCAGGGATTCGCTTTGCGCGACATGCTGATGCGGATGCCGTGGTCCTTGAGCAGTTGCGTGTAGTCGGTGCTGGCGTACTGTACGCCGCGATCGGAGTGATGCACCAGTCCGGGTGCGGGGCGCCGCCGTGCCAGCGCCAAGCGCAACGCCTGCAGGGTCAGGGCGGCTTCCAGCGTGCGGTCCAACGCCCAGCCAATCACCCGCCGTGAGAACGCGTCCAGAATCACGGCTAGATAGACAAACTCCAACTCCAAGCGGATGTACGTGAGGTCGGCCACCCAGAGCTGATCCAGCCCCGTCAGCACGCTATCGCGGGCCAGGTTGGGATACACCGGCAGAGCATGAGTGGAGTCGGTCGTGACCACGAACTTCCGCCGACGCAGGCACAGCAGATTGTCCTCGCGCATCAGGCGGTAGACGCGCTTGTGATTCACGGCCCAGCCGCGCCGTTTTAGCTCCGCCGTCATCCGCGGCCACCCGTAGCTGGGAAACTCCACCGCGATCCGTTGCAGGGCGTCGCGCAGTTCCAGATCCGGGTCCAGCCTCGGGGGGTCGGGCGGTAAGCGATAAAACCCCGCCCGGCTCACCCCTGCCAGAGTGCACATCCGTTCCACCGTCAAGGCTTCGCCTCCGTCCCTTTGGGTTTGGATCTGCTGGTAGACAGCGGCTTTCCATTTAAGGCCTGCAGCTTCCGCTGCTCGTCGATGCGCTGCAAGCACCCCTTCAAAAAATCGATCTCCAGCACCTGCTGGCCAATCTTGCGCTCCAGTTGGGGGACTCGGCCCTCTTCCCAGCGCCGCTTCCCCAGGCCCGGAAACGCGTTGCCGGGCCCCTGGCGAAACTCCTGCCGCCAGCGGTGGAGCAGGCTGGGGTGCACTTCAAAAGCCCGTGCCACCTCCGCCACCGACGCCCCCATCTCCAACCGCTGGATCGCGGCCAGCTTGAGCTCCTTCGTGAACTGCCGTCGAGACAAACCCATGACTCAATCCTCCCTTCCATGGCATTTTCATACCATTCGCTGAATTTTGAGTCTTAACCGTTTGTCTCAAGAATGGGGACAAGTCCAGGTGGCACTTCTTTTCTCAACCTTCTCTTTTGCCCAAACTCAACCTGTTAACGCGACCATCGACGTGTCCAAGACTGGCGCTCCGATCTCGAAGTACGTTTACGGGCAGTTTCTGGAGCACATCGGGGGACTCGTCAACAACAGCATATGGGCTGAGATGCTGGACGACCGAAAGTTCTACTATCGATCACGTCGCACCCGCCTTCCGAACCAGCCGGACCGGCTTGGAGGCGCCCCGCGCTGCGCCATTGGACACCAATCGGCGGCGACGAATTCGTGGCCATGGATACCGATCGCCCCCATGTTGGCGAACACACGCCCATGGTGAAGCTTAGCCGAACCGAGGCGCACGGAATCCAGCAAGCAGGGTTGGCAGTGCGCAAAGGGAGATCCTACTCGGGCCGCATAGTCCTAGCGGCTACTGCTGGCACAACTGTGAAGGTGAGTCTGGTCTGGGGGAATGTCGCGAGTGATCGCCAAACCGTGGTGACAAACAAGATCGGCCCTGACTATCGCAAATTTCCGCTGAGCTTCCAGGCGCAGGGCGACAGCAATGATGCGCGGCTGGAGATTGTCGGGACGGGCACCGGCATCCTTCACGTGGGAGCAGTCTCGTTGATGCCAGCCAACAACGTGCAGGGCTTTCGCGCGGAAGTGATAGCATCGCTCAAGCAACTGCATTCCGGCGTATATCGCTTTCCCGGCGGAAACTTCGTTTCTGGACACGAGTGGCGCGATGCGATCGGCGATCCTGACAAGCGTCCCCCAATTATGGATCCGGTCTGGCACGCGGTTCAGCCAAACGATGTAGGTACGGATGAATTCGTAACGCTTTGTCGCCTGCTAGATGTTGAGCCCTACGTGACGGTTAACGCTGGATTCGGCGACGAGTGGTCTGCAGCGCAACTAGTCGAGTATGCAAATGGCGCAGTGACCACGCCCATGGGGCGATTGCGTGCCGTGAATGGTCATCCCGAACCGCACCACGTCAAGTTTTGGGGCGTCGGCAACGAACCCTGGGGCGAATGGCAGCTTGGCTTCATGCCGGTCGCACAATGGGAACTGAAGCACAACATGTTCGCAAAGGCCATGCGGCGGGTCGATCCAACGATCAAACTGATCGCTGCGGGAGCAATGCCGGACGCCATGACCGGCTCCAAGCAGGCAAAGCGCATCAACGGCCAGATCGTGCCTGACTACCTCTCTCCGGCAGACTGGAGCGGAAACTTGCTTGCCCACTGCCTCGACAATATTGATGTGCTGAGCGAGCACTTCTATTCCACCAGCGGTCAGCGGTTCGACATCGAGAAAGGCGAGAAAGTAAGCGCCGGCCCTCAGTCCCTGATCGAATGGGAACGCCAGCCCGCCACCCAGGTCCGGGTGAAATACGAGCATTATCAGGAGTACCTGAAACGCATCCCTGGGCTCAGAGCAAAGCCGGTCCCAATCAGCCTGGACGAATGGGCCTACGTCGGCATTCCGCCGAATTCCTACAAGGTGGTTCCGGCCTACGCATGGGTGTTCCACGAGATGTTTCGCCATTCCGATCTATATCAGTTAGCCGCGTTCACGTTCGCAACATCAATGATCAGCGAGGACCGCTCCGATGCGGTTTTGAGTCCAACAGGTCTTTTGTTCAGGATCTATCGCGAGCATTTCGGCACGATTCCGGTGGCGGTATCGGGAGATTCGCCCAAGCCGAAGCCGATATACCCCGCCGGCGGCGACCAACCCAGGGTGAATCCGGGCAGTGATACCTATCCTCTGGACGTGAGCGCAGCTCTGACTGACGATCGCAAAACGCTCACGTTCGCCGTGCTGAATCCGTCGGATTCCGAGCAACGCTTGAACCTCTCGATTCACGGCGCAAAGCTCGCAAACCTAGGACATCTGTGGCGCATGGTGCCTTCGACCGTTGACGCAACCATTACTGTGGGACAAAAGCCGGGAGTTGAGGTGCAGGAGCAGGAACTGACATCCGTACCCGATACGGTGTCCGTGCCGGCCTTTAGCGTCACCATTTATTCATTCGCAGTGCAGTAGTTCGTCTGGTCTGAATACGAGCGGAGGATGGTAACCAGACTGCAGATAGAAAACGCAGCTCTCAAGCAAATTTCGCAGGAAACACGATGACAAAACTCGCTAAAGTATCCGCGGTAGTCGTTCTCCTTGCGCTTCCTACACCTCAGCTAACGGCACAATGGGCCCCGCTGGCGACCGACCCCAATGCCCAGAACCGGATTCAGTGGTGGAAAGACGCGCGCGTCGGGCTGTTCATACACTGGGGCGTTTATTCAATCCCGGGCCGTGGAGAGTGGGTCCAGTGGGCCGAACAGATACCAACCTCGGAATATGCCAAGCTGATGGCCCAGTTCCGTCCTGAATACTTCAGTGCGGATAAATGGGCAGAAACCGCAAAAGGCGCTGGCATGAAGTACGTGGTTTTAACCGCGCGTCACCATGATGGCTTCGCGTTGTTCGACGACCCGGGCAGCGACTTCACTGCTGTAAAATCCGCAGCACACCATGATTTTGTTGCCGATTATGTGAAAGCGGTACGCAGTGCGGGACTCGGTGTTGGTCTTTACTATTCGCCTTTAGATTGGCGATTTCCGGGTTTCTTTTTTCCCGACCTCTATATGGACAGCGCGATTGCGCTCAGGGAGCAATATCGCCGTCAGATATCGGAACTCGCCACTCATTACGGCAAACTGAACATACTGTGGTTTGACGGCGGCGGCAATGAATGGCTGGGATTCGGGGGCGTTCAATTCAACGGCCATTGGTACGCCCGTCCCGCAGACCAGCCATACACCGGAAAATTCGATTGGCAGGATGACCAGGTTGTTGGCTACCTCCGCGAAAAGCAGCCCAACATCGTGATCAACGATCGCACGGACGCACCGGCGGACTTCCGTTCCCGCGAAGGAGATGCTGCACTGGGAAAATTCGACAATCAGACGCCCTGGGAGCTGTGCACGACGATTGTCGAAGGGGCATGGGGTTATCAAGCAGGAGCGAAGGTGAAGCCATCAGACCGAATTCTTCGGCTCCTGATCGGCGCAGCGGGGCGGGACGGCAATTTTCTCCTGAATGCTGGACCCCGGCCCGATGGGGAGATTGACCGGAGTCAAGTAGAACGCCTGCATGAGCTCGGTGACTGGCTGAGGCAAAACGGTGAGAGTGTTTATGGGACGCGTGGTGGTCCGTGGCTTCCTGGAGAGTACGGCGTTTCCACACACAGAGGGAATTACGTCTATGTGCATGTTCTGAAGATTCCGGAGAGTGGAACCCTTGTACTTCCAACCTTACCCACGCGTGTGGTGAGAGTTACCGATCTTAACGGAAACTCTGTTCCTTACAGTCAGGACGACAAAAGCATTGCGCTCAAAGTGCATCCTGGCGCAGCGGGTACGGTCGATGCCATAATCAAGCTCGAATTGGCGGAGCCATGGAATACGAGCGCGGTCGTGCCGGTCAAATCTGAAAATACGCGCTTTCAATAGTCGGTTCCGGCTCACTGGCGAAAGACGATAGGCCCTTCCCGTGTCTTGGTCACTTGGCGCGGGCGGCTCATTGCGGAGGAGCGAAGTGCTAAAACGGCGAATGAGTTTCGGAGCGAAGTTAGCTTTGGTTGTAGTGGCTGCAACCGCGCTGAGCGTGGCAGCGAGAGCATCGGAATCCGATTTCAACCTCACGTACGACAAGCCCGCGGCAAAATGGACCGAGGCTCTGCCGGTTGGCAACGGGCGCATTGGTGCGATGGTATTTGGCGGAACGGAAGACGAGCGCCTGCAGATCAACGAGAGCACCCTCTGGGGTGGAGGTCCTCACAACTACACGAATCCCGAAGCATTCAACCATCTTGAGGAGATTCGACAGCTGATCTTCGCGGGGAAGGTGGACGAGGCTGAAAAGCTCTCGGAAACCCTAATGGGCCAACCGAAGCTGCTCATGCCCTATCAGCCCTTCTGTGACGTGCGGCTGCACTTCCCGGGCCATGATCAGGCAACAGAATACCGTCGTGAACTCCACTTGGGCGATGCAATCGTAGAGACAGTCTACAAAGTAGGCTCTGCCAACTTCCGGCGTGAAGTGTTCGTTTCCTACCCGGACCAGGCTCTTGTAGTTCGAATCACAGCCAGTCAGCCAGGCCGGGTCACGTTCAGCGTAGGCGTAGATTCTCCCCAGCCTGGAACCCACGTCGAGAGCATTGCCAGCGACACATTACAACTGACCGGTCAAATCCAACCACGACAGAATCCGCCTTGGTCTTGGACAGCCTCCTGGGATCAGCCGGGCATGCGGTTCGCTGCAGTGTTGAAGATTTTTGCCGATGGCGGTTCAGTTCGCGGCACCGGAGAACGTCTGGAAATCTCCGGCGCAAACTCGGTTACGATCCTGTTCAGCAACGCCACAAGCTTCAGGAACTATCGGGACATCGGCGGCGACGCTCTGGGTGCGGCCCAAGCGTATGTGCAGCGCGCGTCGAAGCAATCGTATGACCGGTTGCGGCAGAGGCATGTGGAGGATTTTCGCCGCTTGTTTTCGCGGGTACAGTTGCGCCTTGGAGAGGACCATTCCACCGAGACAACTGACCGACGCATCAAGGATTTTGTGGCAAACGATGATCCCAACTTGCTCGCCCTCTACTTCGAGTTCGGTCGTTATCTGCTGATCTCGTCTTCCCGGCCGGGAGGTCAACCGGCAAATCTGCAAGGGATTTGGAACGAGGATCTGCTTCCAGCCTGGAGCGGCAAATGGACGACGAATATCAACCTGGAGATGAACTATTGGCAGGCTGATACGGGCGACCTCCGGGAGACGGAAGAGCCCCTGTGGGATCTGATCCGCGATCTGCGTGTGGCCGGCGCCGAAACCGCCCGCGTGCACTACCACAGCAGAGGATGGGTTCTACACCACAACACCGACATTTGGCGCGCGACTACACCGGTGGACGGTCCCTGGGGAATCTGGCCAGTGGGAGAGGTATGGCTGGCGAACCAGATGTGGGACCACTATGAGTTCAGTGAAGATCGGGAATTCCTGCAGCGACAAGCATATCCCGCGATGAAGGAAGCTGCTGAGTTCGCTCTTGGTGCTCTGGTGGAGGCGCCGGCCGGAACGCCCTTCGCAGGCCATCTGGTCACGAATCCGTCAACTTCGCCGGAAAACCAATACATTCTGAACGGCAAGCCTGAGCATCTGACATACGCGCCCACCATGGATATCGAGCTCATTCGAGAGCTCTTTGAGAACTGTCGGCGTGCTGCCGAAATCCTTGGAACAGACGCTGAGTTCCGGTCTGAGCTGGAGCGGACAGAGAAGCGCTTACCACCGCTGCAAATCGGCAAGCGTGGGCAACTACAAGAATGGATTGAGGATTATCCCGAAGCTGAGCCGCAACATCGGCACGTGTCGCATTTGTACTCGCTTTATCCGGGGCATGACATCAGTCTCAAAACCACCCCTGAGTTTGCGGCTGCCACCAAGAAAACTCTCGAACTGCGCGGCGACGGCAGTGCTGGGTGGTCGGAGGTGTGGAGGGCGGCGCTGTGGGCACGGCTTCAAAACCCGGAGCATGCTTATGCCAACCTGAAGCTCCTGATCACGAAGAACACACTGCCAAACATGTTCGATCTTGGTCCGCCTTTTCAGATTGATGGCAACCTGGGCGGTCCGGCCGCAATTGCTGAGATGCTGATACAGAGCACCCCCGAGGAAATCAGTGTGTTGCCTGCACTACCGCATCAATGGCCGAGCGGAAGCCTGGAGGGAGTGCGCGTACGCGGTGGTGGCAAAGTTGACCTTAGGTGGAAAGAAGGCCGACTCACTGAACTCAGGCTGCAATCCGATCGTGCGATCAGGTACCGGGTCCTCTACGGTGATCAATCAGCCGAGGTTCAGATTAAACCTGGCAGGCCCGCCGTGCTGGATGGGGCGCTTCACACAATCGGCTTGTGATGCTGAGTGGAAGGTGTGGCTAAGGAGAAAGCGATTTCTACCGAGCGGTCGTTGCGGAGGCGGGCAAAAATCGACCACTAAGCCACGCCCGGATGTGCAGCGTGGTTGACATCCAAGTGAACGAGGAGGGAAGAGATGAAGCAGGTTGGAATGGCAATGCTCCTATTTGCGAGTCTTTGTTGCGCACAAGAATCGGGCGATTTTCAGCCCGCTGCGACTAACGTTTGGGGAGCGGAATATCCCCGCATCGATAGTGCGTCCAAGGCGCAATTTCGGGTGAAAGCTCCTGACGCCACGAAGGTCCGGCTAAATTTCTGGAGCGGGCCGAAACTGGATATGGTGAAGCAGCCGGAGGGAATCTGGACCGTTACGACACCACCTCTTGTTCCCGGCTTCCACTATTACACATTGATAATTGATGGTGCAGAGGTCACCGACCTCAATAGTCATGCGTTCTTTGGTGGAGGTAAGGACGCAAGTGGAATTGAGGTTCCGGAAGCGGGGACGACGTTTTATTCAGTTCAAGATGTGCCCCACGGCCAAGTCCGCGAGATTTGGTACAACTCGAAGGTGACGGGTACCTGGCGGCACGCACTCGTATACACACCGCCGAACTACGATGTGCAGACCAACGTACGCTATCCGGTGCTCTATCTCCAGCATGGTGGCGGTGAGGACGAAACCGGGTGGACGAAGCAGGGGCACGCCAACTTCATACTCGATAACCTGATCGCGGCTGGCAGTTGCAAGCCAATGATCCTGGTGATGGCCTATGGTTACGCCAGGCGTGCAGGCCAACCTGCTCCTGATCTGACCGGAAAGCCCTTTGGTTCACCCGAAATGATGCGGGCGATGCAGGAAATGGCAGCGGCCTTTGAAGACGATATGACGCAAGTCCTGATCCCATACATCGATTCGAACTTCAGGACACTCCCGGATCGCGACCATCGCGCGATGGCTGGCCTTTCCATGGGAGGGATGCAGACGTTCCAGATCACGCTGAATCATCTCGATCTCTTTTCCTACATTGGCGGGTTCAGTGGAGCTGGCGGGATGCTCGTGCTTGGGGACCGGAAACTGGATCCCAAGACCGACTACAACGGGGTATTTGCTGATTCGGCCGCCTTCGCCAAGCGAGTGCATTTGCTGTGGCTGGGCGTCGGCACAGAGGAGCCCGAGAGAATGCGGGCAGGACTCCTGAGGCTGCATACATCGCTGGTGGAGGCGAACATCAAGCACGTTTTCTATGAATCGCCAGGCACGGCGCACGAATGGCAGACGTGGCGTCGCGATCTGAAGGACTTCGCGCCCAGACTGTTTCAAGTAACCGCTCAATGAACTGTTGAGCTGAGGTGATCTGAAGGCTGGTCAATTGGAGGGCAAGAAAGACGTATGGAGGGCGTCCGCACCTTTGGCGAGCCGGAACGCCAAGCTCCTGCGCTCCACTGCTCTCGGCATCAAAATCACCTCAGCGGAAGGAGTATCGAGCAATGAGTTCGCGCGAACATGCATGGCTTGCTTGGTCACGGCATAGGAGCTGGACTTCTCTCTTTCTGGGCATGTGTGGTTTCCTCTGGAGTACAACGGAGGCAAGAGCTCAACTGTGGGAAGTGCCTCCACTGCCTCTCGTCAAGTACGCGCCAGCTCCGGACGGCATGACGGCTACGGTGGGGAGCGAGAGTCTTCACATTTCCGTCTGCCGTTCCTCTGTCATACACTTTGTCGCGACGCCCGAGCCGCCTGACACAGTCAAACAAAGCCAGCCCTGGATGCTCGATTCGAAAGAGTCGTGTCCAGGCGCGAAGTTTCAGGTATCAGAGACAGCCGAAGCGGCTATCCTCACCACCGACACGCTGAAGATAGAGCTCTCTCGGAAGTGGGGAAACGTGGAATACAGCACGGCAGGAGACGAGAACCTTTTGCGCGAGCGAAACGCGATACCGCGCACCTACGAGTCGGCCGAGTTAAACGGCGAGAAGACATTCAATGTTGAAGACAGGTTTGCGCCTGATGTAAGCGAGGGGTTCTACGGGCTGGGACAACACCAGAGTGGATTGTTCAACTACCGCGGGGCGACCGTCGAACTCGCGCAGAACAACACCGATGTCGCGATGCCGTTGCTGTTGTCGAGCAAGGGCTACGCGCTGATGTGGAACACGGCCTCCCTGACCTTGGTCGATAACCGCTTCCCGCTTGAACTGAACTTGCGTTCGCTCGCCGGCCATTCCGTCGATTACTACTTCATTTACGGTCCGGAAATGGATCAGATCATCCATGAATACCGAAACCTCACCGGACACACGCCCATGCTTCCGAAGTGGGCTTATGGGTTCTTTCAATCGAAAGACCGTTACATGTCCCAGGATGAAGTCTTAAGCATCGCGCATCGCTACCGTGAAGAACATATTCCCCTGGATGCAATCGTGCAGGACTGGTATTGGTGGAAGACGGAAGGTGACCCCGTCTTCAATTCCAACTTCCCCGACGTTCCCGCCGAACTCAATCAATTGCATGATGAGCACGTCCACGCCATGATCTCGGTGTGGGGGCTCTTTGATACGAAGTCTGAAAATTACCGGGACCTCATAGCCCAGCACTTTGACGTGCCGAATGCTCACGTGTATGACGCTACAAACCCCAAGGCGCGCGACTTTTATTGGGATCACTTGGTCGGGAAGCTCTTCTCCCAAGGCTGGGACGCATTTTGGTTGGACAGCGCCGAGCCCGAAGAATACTGGCCCGACATGGGGGACGCGATTCTGCGCAACAAGCGCGTCGCCATCGGCAACGGCGCACAGTACACGAATGTATTTCCGTTCATGCACACTCTCGGAGTCCAGCAACACTGGAGAGCTACCAGCGAAAAGAAGCGGGTCTTCCTACTCACGCGATGTGCCTTCCTCGGCCAGCAAAGGGTTGGAGCCACGGTGTGGTCAGGGGACGTCTACGGCTCGTATTGGGGTTTGAGCCATCAAGTGGCCGCCGGGCTGAACTTCGCCCTTTCCGGATATCCATATTGGACGACCGATATCGGCGGTTATTGGCCACCTCATGACAAGCCTCTCGATGACCCGAAATTTCAGGAGCTTTACGCACGCTGGTTCGAGTACGGAACCTTCTGTCCGATTTTCCGTACCCACGGGCACCGATCACAAAATGAGCTTTGGGCTTACGACAAAGTGGAACCGATCCTGATCAACTACGACAAGCTTCGGTATTGCCTTATGCCTTACATCTATTCCCTCGCTTGGCGCGTCACCAACGAGGACTACACGATCCAGCGCCCGCTGGTGATGGATTGGCGCACCGATGGGAAAGCTCGCGACGTTGGCGATCAGTTCATGTTTGGGCCCTCTGTTCTTGTTAGCCCGGTGCTTCAGCCGGACGCTACTCGCAGAACTTTGTATCTACCAGATTCCCCGGCGTGGTACGACTTTTGGACCGGAGCATCACAGAAGGGAGGCCGTGAAATTGAGGCGGACGCCCCTTTAGATCGCCTTCCACTCTACGTACGTGCCGGTTCGATTCTTCCCCTCGGCCCTGAAATTGAGTACGCCGACCAGCAGCCGGCCGGACCCATCGAACTGCGGATTTACCCTGGAGCCGACGGCAAGTTCGAGCTGTATCAGGACGCGGGCGATAGCTACGATTATGAAAACGGTGCGCACTCGATCATTCCGCTTCACTGGTCGGAGTCAACACGAACTCTGACCATTGGGGACCGAGAAGGAAGTTATCCTGAAATGCCTCGAAGCATAGAAATTAAAGTTGTCTGGGTATCCGTCGGGCACGGTTCCGGCGTCACGCCCGTGGCCAATCCCGACAAGATCGTTGGATACACCGGGAAGGCAATTTCGGTACAGGCACCGTGAAATCCGTAATGAAGATGCCCGAGGTTGCGCGCGTCATCGGGATCGATGTGGTGCAGCCAGAGCTATTCGTGTGCGCATCAACCCAAAGGCGTTGCGGCAATCGTTCTCGCCAGGTGTCGCTAGGGAGGATATCGATGATAAAAACGAGATTGCTTTGTGTTGTGACGCTGTTGATAGCCGTCGCTCTAGGGCCTCGGCTTGCGGCGCAAGTGCAGACTGAAGTGCCTCCGGTGGTTCCCGGTGCGAAGCCTGTTACGGTGGAGCACATCAAAATCCACGGTACAGCGCTGGAAGGCAATCTGGAGGGGGATGCCGTTGACCGCGACGTTATCGTATTTTTGCCGTCCAGTTATGCTATCGAGAAGTCCCGTCGCTATCCAGTCGTGTATGCCTTGCACGGTTTTTCCATTGGAGCCGAGCAATGGACCCACGAGATCCATGTGCCGCAGACCATCGAGGGTGCTTTCGCCCAAGGCGCCAAAGAAACAATTGTGGTGCTGCCCGACTCGAAGACCGTGTATGGCGGCTCGATGTATTCGAGCTCCGTCACCACAGGCGACTTTGAGCGGTTCATCGCCCACGACGTGGTCACCTATATTGACGCTCACTACCGCACTATTCCTAGCCGCATGAGCCGGGGTCTGGCAGGCCATTCCATGGGCGGTTACGGCACCGCTCGCATTGGAATGAAACATTCTGACGTGTTCAGCAATCTTTATATCATGAGTGCCTGTTGCCTCTCGCCGATGGGCTCCAGGCCGGCAAATCCAGCCAGGCAGAAGGCTATGGCATCGGAAGAGAAGGAATTGGAATCGGTAAAGACTCCTGCCGATGCGGCTGGCTTGTCGTTCTTCGCCCGCGCTCAGCTCGCCTCAGCCGCGGCGTGGTCGCCCGACCCGAAGAATCCGCCGCTCTATCTTGACCTGCCCAGAAAAGATGGTGAGCCCCAGCCCGATGTGATTGCCAAATGGGCGGCCAATGCACCTTTGGCATTCATCGACCAATACATCGACAATTTGCGCCAGTATCGCGCCATTGCGATCGATGTGGGCGACCAGGATGGTTTACGATTCGACACGACCAAACTGCACGATGTCCTCGACACCTATGGCATTGCCAACAGCTTTGAGATTTACCACGGCACCCACACCAGCGCCGTCGCCTACCGTTTTAAGGACCACGTGATCCCGTTCTTCAGCCGGAATCTGTGTGCGACGGAAAACTGCAAGTGAGCGCTTCGTCTTTTCGTCCGGTAACAGCGGTATGTGCGCGCACCGGAGCGCGCGCTGTTAGTTCGGTCATGATCTGCCGCTCCGCGCGCTTACCTTTCGCTGGTGGTTCCTGTCTTCGCGGAACCGGACACCCGCTATTCCGGCGAGGCAATCTGGCCTTCAACACGGAAGTGCCCGGTGACCCCCGGCGCTCCGGTATCAGGCTGGCCGCCGCCGATGCTGATCGTGTAATCACCGCCGGCGATGATCGGATTGCTGTCCTCCGTCACCATGCTCAAGTCCCGGTTCTTCAGCTCGAAATGAACCTTCTGACTTGCGCCCGGTTCGAGGTGAATGCGCTGGAATCCGCGGAGAGCTATTCGCGGCGCCCCTTTCACGGGCGGGAATTTCAGATAAACCTGCACCACTTCATCCCCCGCCACCTTTCCCGTGTTGGTCACCGTCACATCCGCTCCAACCGGATCGCCCGCATTCACGGCTGCCTGTGGCAGGGTGAGATCGCTGTAGGCGAAGGTCGAATAACTCAGGCCATAGCCGAAAGGATAAAGCGGCTTTCCCTGGAAGTAGCGGTAGGTGCGGCCTTCCATTGAGTAGTCTTCAAAATGGGGCAGCTGGCTGATGTCCTTGTAGAAAGTGACCGGCAAACGACCCGCAGGATTATTCTTCCCACTCAGCGTTTCGGCAATCGCCGCGCCGCCTTCTTCGCCGGAATACCACGCATCGAGAATCGCATTGGTGTGTTCATTGGCCCAGTTGACGGCCAGCGCGCTGCCATTCATCAGCACGACGACCAGGGGTTTGCCGGTCGCGGCGACGGCTTTGATAAGGGCTTCTTCCGGTTCGGGCAGATCAATGCTGGTGCGGTCTCCGCCCAGGAAACCAGGTTCGCTCACCGGCATCTCTTCGCCTTCGAGCTGGCTGGTGATCCCGACGACGGCAATCACAACATCGGCATTCTTCGCCGCCGTAACGGCTTCCGGCGAAGGGGCATTGTTCACCTTCGCCCAGATCAGCTGCGCGCGCGGCTGGCCTCCGCCCGTGTTTCCGTAGTTGACGGCCAGCGCGACTTTCTGCCCCTTGTCCAGATGGACGCGCCCGACCTTTGCTTCGACTCCGTGGGTTCTGAACTCCTGCGCGACCGTCTTGCCGTCAACCGCCACCCCGGCAAAGCCGTCGGCGCGTATGCCTATGAGGTAGTCGCCGGAATCCGGCGGCGTCAGGAAACCCGTCCACTCGACGCCAATAGCCCTCTTCCCTGCGACCTCCGCCGGCAGATTGCTTTCGCTGAGGTTGATATTCGGTTCAGTCCGGCTCGTGAGCGGTGTCGGCCTCGCTCCGGGCTCCAGCGTGACTCCCTGCCAGCTGCTGTACTCCGCCTTGAGACCGGGTTTGCCATCTTCAGTCGTCAGCACACTGTCCGGCACAGGATCTCCGTCGTTGCGCAGGAACTGGGTTCCCGGAACGAACGTGATCTTCGCGTTCGGGAATTCGGTTTTGAGGCCTTCCAGCACGGAGACGGAATGCGTCGGAATTCCGGTGTAGTTGCCCAGCAGCACGCGAGTCTGATCGGCGAGCGGGCCAACCACGGCGATTTTTGTGATTCCTGATTTGAGGGGCAGAGTGCCATCGTTCTTCAGCAGAACCATGGACTCATTCGCCAGCTTGCGAGCCATGGCGCGGTGCTCAGCGCTGTCGAGTTCCTTCTCACCGATCTTCGTGTAAGGAACCATTTCCGGCGGATCAAACATTCCCAGCTTGATCCGCGCCGTAAAGAGTCGGATAAGCGCCGTGTCGATCGCACTTTCAGTGAGATAGCCCTGCTGTACAGCTTCGATGTACGGCCTGTAGTCGTGGTCGTCCTTCACCTTGGCAAGAAAGTCGATGCATTCATTGTCCATGCCGCGTTCCAGCGAAATCGCCGATGCTTGTGGCTGCGTGGTGCGGAAGCGGTGGCCGCTGAAGATGTCGCGGACGGCGCCGCAATCCGAGACCACATACCCCTGGAAGCCCCACTTTCCGCGTAGCTGATCCTCCAGCAGGAACTCGCTGGCGCAGGCCGGCTCGCCGTTGATGGAGTTGTACGCGCACATCACGGATCCCGCGTGGCCTTCCACGACGGTGGCGCGAAACGCCGGCAGGTACGTGTCTAACATGTCGTGCTTGCTGACGTCCACGTCGGTGAAGTGGCGGGTAGGCTCGGGCCCGCTGTGCACGGCGTAGTGCTTCGGCGTGGAGATCGTGCGGTAATAGTGGGGATCGTCGCCCTGCATCCCGGTGACAAAGGCCACGCCCATGCGCGAGGTCAGGAACGGGTCCTCGCCGTAAGTCTCCTGCCCGCGTCCCCAGCGCGGGTCGCGGAAGATGTTGATGTTGGGCGACCAGAAATCCAGTCCCTCAAAAATATCGCTATGGCCGGCGCGCACGGCCCGCGCGTGCTTGATTCGCGCTTCGATGCTGATCGCCACCGCCATTTCATGGATGGCCGGGACGTCAAACGTAGCCGCCAGGCCAATCGGCTCTGGGAACTCGGTCGTTCCGTCCACGGCGACCCCGTGCAGGGCTTCGCTCCACCAGTCGTACGCCGGGACGTTCAGCCGCGGGATCGCGCGCGCTTGGTTCACCAGTTGCGAGGCCTTCTCTTCAAGCGTCATGCGGTGTATCAAATCCGCCGCCCGCTGCTCGGGCGACAGGTTGGGATTCATGTATGGCAGGTTCGCAACGTCCTGTGCCGTAGCGGCGGAGGCGATGAGGGCGATGCAGGTGATGAGAAGAGGTAATGTACGCTTTCCAGAAGGGTTCATCTTACCCTCCAAATGGGTGTCGAAGCGCACCCGCGCAGTCTGCAAAAATGGCCGGAGCGCCCCAGATTCGCTGAGAAGGATAAGCGCGCGCGGTCGGGCTGTCAACCGAATTCCACTTGCTTCGCTCCCAGCAGCCCGCCTCGCCCCGGTTTGGGCGGCGGCGTCTCTGCATTGGACGGACGCGAAGAACCAAACGCGGCCTGCGGCTGGTCATCGTGGACGGGTCGGAGGGGCTGCGGGCCGCGCTGGCACTGGTCTGGCCGCAGGTCCCCCCGCAGCGCTGTTGGGCCCATAAGCTGCGGAACATCGCCGACAAGGTGCCCCAGAAGGAAGGCTCGTGCGTGCGCGAGGCCGCGGCCCTGTATCAGGCCCCCAGCCGGCACGGCCGCCCAAGGGATTTTTCAGCGCTGGGCGCGCAAGTGGCGCCCCCCTCGCCCGCGTGCGGTCGCCGGCGTGGAACGGGACCTGGAGGAGTTATTGGCCTTCTATGCTTTTCCTGCCGCGCACTGGCGGAAGATTCGCACCACCAACATCATCGAGCGCGCCTTCCGCGAGGTGCGGCGCCGCACGCGCCCCATGTCGAGCTTCACCAACCCGGCGAGCTGCGATCGCATCGTCTTCGGCGTCATCAGTCACTTGAACCGCTCCTGGGAGAGAAAACCCCTCAAGGAATTTACACAAGATGCTTGACGCTACCTCTCGATACGATGTCTTGCTATTCCTTGGAGGGCGGTTTACGATCGCCTGAGCGGCTGATCTGTTGGTTTCCTCAGCCGAGCATACATTGGGGGGCGATATGCCAAATCCCGGACAGCGTTTGTGTCAATCGCCTTGGGTCAGGATTACGCTGCTCCTTGGATTCGGTCTCCCTGCCTTTTTGGCCCAGCCCGGATGGAGCCAGGAGATAGGGATGATCGGCGGATATGTGCGTGGCCCCGATGGGCGTGCGCTTTCCAGCGGTGTGACCTTGACGTTGGAGACCGAAGACGGCGAGCTGGTGAGAACGCAGTCGGCCAATCAGGACGGACAATTCGAGTTCGTGGACCTCCGCAAGATGCGTTATCGTCTGACGGCAACGGCAGAGGGATTCGAAGCCATGCAGCAATTCTGCGACCTGAGGACGCCTTCGGCCCGGGCTTTAGTCAGTTTTTTTCTGACCCCGATGGGCGGGACGAAGAGGGAGGAAGGGCTCGCTCCGAGTTTGACTGACCAACAGGCGCCCAAGAAGGCGCGTGAAGAATACCGCAAAGGGATTGGCGCATTCGCAAACGGGGAGTATTCCAGCGCTCGCGGCCACCTCGAGAAAGCAATCACTGATTACCCCTGCTTTGCGCGGGCGCAAACCCAATTGGCCCTCACGCTGGTCTACATGGGCTCGTCCAGCCAGGCCGAAGCACCCCTCCGCAAGTCCATTGAATGCGATCCAGGATACTACGAGGCTCACCTTGCCCTGGGACAAGTTCTCAACCTGGAGAAGAGGTTTGACGAGAGCGAGAAGATCCTGGCGGAAGGACTAAGGCTCTCCCCCGGCTCGTGGCAGTTCTATTACCAACTTGGGGTCGCCCATTTCGGTTTGCGTCAGTACGACAAGGCAGACCTCGACTACCAGAAAGTCCTGAGTTTCAACCCCACCCCTCCTCCCGAATATCATGTGAAAGTTGCCGACGTCTATCTGGCCCAGGAAGCATACGACAAAGCCTATGCCGAGATGCAGGCTTACCTGCAAGCCCAGCCCAGCGGTCGCTTCGCCGAGAAAATACGAAAGATAGTCCGGGAGATGGAAACGGCTGGCGTCTTGGACAGGTCCCGGCTGCACTAGCTCTCTCAAAGCCTGACGATGTTCCTGGGGCGAAGTCCAGCCGGGCCTATACCCACCGCGAGCAAAGCAGCTAAGAAGCCCCCAGCGCACTAAACGCCCGACGATCGGGCCGATGGTCCTCTGGACCGTTCCGGAAAGTCGCCGGGCATGGCCCGGCTGCGCGAGGGAAGCAAACTTTCTGCGAACTCTTCCCGACCACGTGTAGGCGCGCGTGTGCGGACAGCTAGGGTCGAGAAGAGGATGCCTTAACTCTTCGTCTGGCGGGCAGAAGACTTGAAGAGCTTCACAAGCTGCACGGAAAGAAAAGGGGCGACCCGCTGCCGGATCGCCCCCACACAAGAGTCTTTACCAGCTGTTAGAACACGAACCTCAATCCGAATTGAATTCGGCGTGCATCCCAGGTGGACGTCACCGCCCCGAAACTTCCGGAAGTGAAATTCGTGTCCACGTTTTGGAACTGGGTATGGTTGAAAGCATTGAAGAAGTCAGCGCGGAACTCGAATTGCGCCCCCTCCTTGGGAATCCCGCTGAACCTCTTGAGGACCGAGATATTCCAGTTGTTGCGACCGGGGCGAGACACGACGTTACGCCCTTCAGTCCCCCAAGTAAGGGCAGCAGGCGCCGCAAATGCGGCAGTATTGAACCACTTGTCTACAGTCTTCGGTCCCGCGTTGGGATCGCCGGTGAGGTCGGGCCGCACGTTCCCAACACCCGCTCCGACATTGTCGCCCGGGTAAGTCACCGTTACGTGTGGCCCCGTCTGGAACGTGGTGATCCCGGAGAGTTGCCAGCCGCCCAGGCCCTTGCGCACGAAAGCATTAGAATGGTTCCTGAACAACGGCACCTCGTAGATGTAGTTCATCGTCAGGACATGCCGAATGTCCCAATCCGCAGATCCGCGACTACTGGTCAAGTCATACGGGTTGTAGGCGAACGTCGCGTTGTCTCCACTGGCGAAGTCGATGGTGTGCGCCCACGTATAGGCGCCTTGGAAAGTGAACCCGTGATAGTTGTCCGTGCGCAGGCTCGCCTGGAGTGAGTGGTAGTTGCCGGAGGTCGAATTCTCGGCATAGTTGATGGCGCTAAAGCCGAGATACGGCCGAATCGAGTTTACGCCGATCGTGCCAGCGTACACGTCCGCTCGCCGCGCATCGTCCGGCAGGGGCATGTTGATGTTTCGATTAATCGACTGATGGTAGTTCCCGTTGCCCACATAGCCGATTGACAGGACCGTGCGCGGCATCAGCTCGCGCTGAATGCCGAAACTCCACTGTTGGCTGGTGGGAGGCAGGTACGGCTTGTCCAGGGCTTGCGCGAAGGCCCCTGGGAAGATCGGCACCGCTGCCTTCGCCCCATTCAGCACACTGACACTGGGATCGGTGAAATACACGAGGCTCACGTTGGGGTCGAAGGAGAAGGGAGGATTGGGGCCGCCGTTATAGACGTCGTTGCCCTGAATCCGCTCGTAGAACATGCCAAACCCGCCGCGCAGGACGGTCTTGCCGTTTCCGGTCAAATCGTAGGCGAATCCCACGCGCGGACCGATGGTGTTGTAGTGATTGTCAACCAGGCCGCGGGGGATGCCGTTCTTTCCCGCGAGCCCCACTCCGTTCATGTAGAAAGGAATGTTGGAAAGGGGCACACCCTCGACCGTGGTAAACCCCGGCCCGGTACTATCAAGGCTCCCGTCCGAGTTGAAGATGGGTGCGTCAGCAGGGTTGTACAGGCTAGGGTAGAAATTCGACTGACGATTCTGAACCTCGTAAACATGTGGCATGATCTCCCAACGGACGCCCAGGTTCAAGGTCAAGCGCTTGGTGGCTCGCCAGCTATCCGTGAAGTAAAAGGAGAGCGTGGTGGTGCGCCAGTGCCCGCGGTCCTGGATGGCCAGTTCGTGGTATGAATTGGCCAAACCCAGGAGGAAGTCCGCGACATCAGAGCCTGTGAACCTGCCATTGAAGGTGTAGCCACCCTGAGTCTGCCCGAAAATGTCCTGATTCTTGCGGTAGCGCATGAACTGCCCGCCGAACTTCAGGGCGTGGCTTCCAGCCATCTTGCTGACGTCATCGCGAACCTGCTGGCTGTCAGCAGCATTGTGCCAAGGCCAGGACCCGGTATCGTAGTTCGTGCCCATCTGGTCCTGAAACTGTATTACCGGCATGCGGTCATCCAGGTTGCCCGGGAAAAACTCCTGGAGGGTCATGCCGCTGGGCTTGGCAAAAACGCCGACAGGCGTGAGCCAAATCCGGTTGCCATTGTAGTTGTACGCGACCTCGTTCAGGAGGGTCGGGCTGATAGTAATAGTGGCATGTAGTACCGCGCTCTTACCCGGATTCTTGAAATTGGTACCGAGAGTGGGGTACGACATGCCAGCCCACAGCGTGGTCATCGTCTGCTGGAGGACCGCGTCATTGATGAAGTGACCCATGACGGCAACCTTATCGGAGAAGTTGTGGTCCACGCGTATGATCTCTTCGCGAACGTTGGTAGGTACCATGCGTGAACCTGTGTACCGGCTGCCGAAGTTGGGCAGGGGTATGGCGCCAGTGTTCCAGAACAACGTGGCGTTGGGGTCAATCAACGAGGCGGGGATCACATTGTTCGGGAAGGGCTCGCCGGGCGTCACTCCTGCAGCGGCGAACTTGGCCAGCATTGCTGGGTCGCCGACCTCGGCCGCCGTAGGAACCATAATAGTTGTGGCATAGCCCGAGAAGTCGCCGTCCCGTAGTGCCTGCGGAGGGGAATTGGGGCTGACCGTGCTCCCCAAGCGGATCTTTCGCCACTCCTGGTTGAAGAAGAAGAACGTCTTGTTTTTTTGCGTATTGTACTTGCCGGGAATGTAGATCGGCCCGCCCAGGTTCCAGCCAAAGTTGTTAAAGCGCAGCACGGGAGCCGGGGCGGCGCGCGTCCCGTCCGCGTTGCGCGGTACGGCGTTAGTGAAGAAATTAACGGCATCCACGGCGTCGTTGCGCAGGTATTCGTACGCCGAGCCGTGGAAATTCCTGGCTCCAGACTTCAGCATCATGTTCACGGTGCCCCCTGACCCGATGCCGAAGTCTGCCCCATAGTTGCTGGTCATGACTTTGAACTCAGCCAGGGCGTCCATGGAAGGCATGACGGTGACGCACCCGCCGCATCCCCGGTCGTAGTCCTCGCCCCCGTCAATCATCCAGATGTTGTGGTCATTGCGGTTGCCGTTGAAGCGGATGCTGCTGTCGCCCCCTACCGGAATCGGCAGGGTGAAATCCGGCATGGCCGACACGACGCCCGTAGTGAGCGTGGCCAGAACAAAGAAGCTGCGTGTGTTCACCGGAAGCTGGGTCAGCTGTGTGCCGGAAATCAGGTCGCCCACCTCGCCGGATTCGGTTTGCACTTTTACCACCGCCTCCGACACCGTCACGTTCTGCGTGACTTGGCCCACCTGCATGGGAATATCGACCCGGACCCGGTCGTTCACGTTCAACACGATTCCGGTCTGCGAATAGGTCTTGAACCCGGGAGCCTCCGCTTTGATCTCATACGTCCCAGGAACGAGTTCAGGAGCCAGGTAGGCGCCCGAAGTGTTGGTTTCCAACGTGCGAGCAACACCCGTCAGGGTGCCGGTGATTGTAATCTTGACCCCCGGCATGACTGCACCGGATGAGTCAGTGACGGTGCCGGTAAGCACGGCCTTTTCTTGGCTGAAGCCGGCTGCGGGAAGAAGCAGCAGCCCAAAGCACAGCAGCCCAAAGCAGAGGTGCCGCGAACGAAGAACATGTGTCTTCATGGGATACCTCCTTGAGGTTTTGCAGAAATCGGAAACACACAGGGACGCGACGAGGACCACAGGCCTTGCCCTTCCCCTGTGCCTCCCCATGACCCGACGCCCGACAAGACATCCAGCAGGGATTCGACGCTTGGAGATTTGACGCGAAGGCTCCGCCGCAACGGGAAAATGTTCCAGCGGCCCCAGGGCTTGGGATTGCCACTCCACCCACCGCAGGAGGCAAAACCAAGCCTAGTCTTTCGGACCAATGCTAATGGTCGAACCCCCGATTGTCTAGACCCCAATTTGCGGAACATGTCAGACATTTTGCGTCAACGCCCAAGTGACCCAAGTTTTGTCGAATTCTGCTTGAAAACCGATGGGCCTTGAGCTATAAGCCAGTGATGTGCCTTAACTTGCGCCACTCCGGAGCAGGGAGGGAAGCCATGACCAGAACCCGTGCCATCGCACGGATACCTCAGGTGGCCCTACTGCTGGAAACCTCGACGGAATATGGGCGGGGACTGCTTCGCGGCATTGTGCGTTACTCTCGTTTGCACGGGCCGTGGTCGCTGTATGTTGCCCCCGGGCATCTCGAGCAGGCTCTGCCCAAGGCGAAATCCTGGAGCGGAACGGGCATCATCGCCCGCATCCACTCGCCGGAAATGGCAAAGGAAATCCGTGCCACGGGGCTTCCCTTCGTCGCCTCTTCCCTGGACGAGTTCCGCTCGCCCCGACGCGGAGACAGGTTCGGCGAAATCCGCACCAATTCCGCGGGCATCGCCCACATGGCGGCGACTCACTTGGCAGACCGAAGCCTGCGTCATTTCGCGTTCTGCGGATTTCACGGCTGCGCGTGGTCAGCAGGCCGCGAAGAAGCTTTCTCTCAATACTTGAGCGACCGGGGCTTTCAGGGCCAGGCGCACCGGATCGAGTTAGGGAACTGGATGCATTTGCCCAAGTGGATCGAGGATTGGGAGCATGAGCAAAAGATTCTCCTGGCCTGGCTCAAATCACTACCTAAGCCCGTGGGTCTGATGGCCTGCAACGATATTTGTGGACGGGAGGTGCTGCAGGCGTGCTCCGCTGCCGGACTGCGAGTACCCGATGACGTGGCCGTGGTAGGCGTGGACAACGACGAGTTGATGTGTGAGTTGTCCAATCCTCCTCTCTCCAGCATCGCCTTGGATGTGGAAAAGGCGGGGTACGAAGCCGCCAGACTCCTCGACAGCCTGATGTTCGGCCACTCGGCGGAAGAACGGGTTGTGCAGGTCGAGCCGGTCTATGTGGTGACCCGCCAGTCAAGTGAGATCCTGGCCCCGGATGACCCTCGCGTGGCCACCGCGCTGCACTTCATCAAGGATTGTGCCGCGCAACCCATCAACGTCCAGCATGTTGTCGAAGAAGCGGGTGTGTCTCGACGAACGCTCGAGAGGCGATTCTCGCGCGCTCTCGGTCGATCCATCAGTTCAGAAATCACGCAGTACCGACTGGAGCGGGCGAAACGGCTGCTTCTCGAGACCGAGTTGCCCTCGTACCGCGTCGCCAACGCAGCCGGGTTCGGAACTGTCAAAACCTTCAACCGCGTCTTTCGTCACGCGACGGGCGTTTCCCCGGGGCGCTTTCGGCAGAACGCACAGGCCTGAGATCGTTCACACCTTACGCCGCGCGCTCGCGCCGGTCCGGGGGCGTTAGAACTTTTTTGAAACCACCGTCTTCAAGGCTTGGTTGTCCAGCGTCAGGTCTGCCACGATGTGCTTCAGCCGATGATTCTCGTCTTCCAACTGCCGCAGCCGGCCCGCCTCACTTACCTCCAAGCCCCCTTGGCCGCCTGGCGAGCCGTGAAGTATCCTGCCTGCTGCTCCGCAAGACGGCAGAGAGCGTCGTGATCGGGAGTTCTCTTAGCCACGGTTTTCATTGTGTGGAAAACCTTCGGATATACACAAGTTTCTGCGCACATTATGCCGGAACAAGGCATACCTGTTGAGCCCGAACATCGCGCAAGGTGCAGTTGATTTCAACCGGAATTTTCCCGCGGCCAACGGATTGGGAGACACTATTCCTGGCCGGGGGAAGGGTGTCGCTCCTCGGACGACGATGCCGTGACATTTAAGACCTTATGATGTTTCCAGAAAGGGTGAGAGAGCTTCCTCAAACGTCGCTGATGCGCGACAGGCCGCGGTTTGTAGCTCTTGGGCGGATCCCCTGTCCAAACACATCAATTTGATGTTGCCGTAGGCGGATGGCGGAGGCTGTCGATGGACTGAACCCTTGAAATGAGACAGTCAGGATGGGCACACTTTGCACTGGGAAAGAGGTGCAAAGTGAAGCGGACGCGATACTCACGGAAGTTCCAGCGGATGGCTGTTGAGCGAATGAGGACCTGCGAAGATGTGGGCCAATTGGCACAAGAGCTGGGGGTGACGCGACGGTGCCTCTACAAGTGGCGCAGGAAACTCGATCTGGTAGAACCAGGAGAAGAGTCGGCTCGCCCGAGCACCCACGAATCGGCCTACCGTAAACAGGCCCAACAGTTGAAGCGGCTGTTAGCGGAAAAGGCGATGGAAGTGGATTTTTTCAAGGGTGCCTTGCAAAAAGTCGAGGCTCGACGCCAGAGTCGCGGCGGTTCTGGCGAGATGGCATCTACGACCAAATCCGGGAAATGATGTCGTTGCAAGGTAGCCTGAGTATCGAGCGCATGTGTGAGCTGGCCAGAGTCAGCCGGGCCAGTTTCTACCGGTCCCTGCGGGAGCAACGGCCGGTTGAGGAAGAGATGGAAGTTCGGTCGGCCATTCAGCAGATCGCTTTGGGCCATCGCCACCGCTA
>Ga0208321_1000276_pt1 | contig 44154 bp, 44 predicted proteins | sample June2015DPH_4_15_FD_184692 | JGI IMG/M metagenome (GOLD analysis project Ga0208321, IMG submission 184692) | Peatland microbial communities from SPRUCE experiment site at the Marcell Experimental Forest, Minnesota, USA - June2015DPH_4_150... | ecosystem: Environmental > Terrestrial > Soil >... | reverse complement strand
CTGTTGCAGGACCATGCGCTCACGCCCTCGTCTGGATCTCGCTTGGTTCTTCTCAGGTCTCATACACGACAGGCGATCTGGCTGGCTACGTTCCTGGAGAGCTGATCGTCGGAGTTAATGGGCAGTCGAACGAGACGCTGCAGAAGCTCTTGGATAGCTGGCATGCGAAGATTGTTGGCGAGTTGCCCGAGATACAAGCATATCTGGTGAGCCTTGAAGAGCCCAGCGTTTCGGCAACGTTGTCTAGGGCGGAGGCATACGCGGGTTTCGGCTATGTGGAACCGAACTACTATGTCCACGCGGCGCTCACACCGAACGATCCATTCTGGACATCGCAGTGGGCACCTCAAAAGGCGCGCGCTGATCTGGCTTGGGAGATAGAGCTCGGCAAGAGGTTCGTGGTCGTCGCGGTGATCGATACAGGGATCGACTATCATCATGAGGACTTGGCGGCGAACTACCTGCCGTCAGGATATGATTGGGTCAATCACGACAATAGCCCTCTAGATGACAACGGCCACGGCACGCATGTTGCTGGAATCATAGGCGCGGTGACAAACAACGGCGTCGGGGTCGCTGGTCTTGCACAGGTCAGCATCATGGCCGAAAAAGTTCTCGGCAACACTGGCAGCGGCACGATATTCGATGTCGCAGAAGGCGTGATTGACGCAACGAATAAGGGAGCACGCATAACCAACAACAGCTACGGAACGTACCTCTACTCCGACACGATGAGAGCTGCCTTTCAATACGCATCGAAGCATGGAGTCCTGAATGTCGCGGCGGCCGGCAACGACAATACAAACGAGCCATTCTACCCAGCCGCATTCACAGGATTCGTAGTCTCAGTCGCTGGAACCGATGAGAATGACGCGAGGTATACATCATCCAACTATGGCGACTGGATTGAGCTCTCAGCTCCGGCGGTTAACATCATTTCGACATTGCCTGGCAATTCTTATGGTAGTTTGACAGGGACATCGATGGCGTCCGCCTTCGTGGCAGGGGTTGCCGCACTTGTGTGGAGTCACTTTCAGGTCTTATCCGAAGACCAAGTTCGCCAACGACTTCAGGAGACAGCCGTCGATTTGGGCGCAGCTGGGCGTGATCCGTTCTTTGGCTATGGAAGGGTGGACGCATTCTCTGCCCTGAACATGCCGCTTAATCCTCCTGTTGGTGGCATTGTGCTTGAAACGCACTCGCATGTTTTCTTCATGCTTTGCGCAGAGATCGTAGCCGCCGTAATGGGTTCGGCTGGCACTGCAGTGTTGCTGAGGCGTCGTCGTCAACACCGAACGGGAAGAGCAAAGAACAGAGAGCTTAGATGCTTCGCTGCATGGAAGGCCGAGACAGCGACTGTCCTGGCTGAAGAGGACACGCCCATCCCTCCCCAGCCAAAGCTGCGGGTGACGCAATCCGTGATGGAACGATCTACGGATTTCTGACGAAACACATTAACTCGCTGATGTTTACAGCGCCAGAAGGTCATAGACTGACGAAGCTTCCAGCAGATAGAGATTGGAGAATGGTTAGCATACTGGATCGAGGCTCTGATTGGATTCCCCTTTCGAACGCCCTGCGAAGGGCTCACCTTTGCCGCTTGGACCAGCTTGGCCACGTATGTGGGAGAAGACCGGTGTCGAGCCCCGTGGAGGGGTCCATTTTGAGGCACAAACTGCACATTTGCGTGGGTCAGCAGAATTCTCTCTCGTGCTGGTTTCAGGCTGACTTTCTTCGGTCGCTTGGCTGGAAGAGTGCTTTCTTCATCCGGTCTTCTTGTAGCGGACGTGAGTTCCAGATACTACCGTCTCTGAGACCGCGTGCCTTCGTCCTTTTTCAGCCCGATAGCGGCGTAGGTGATTCTCTGATCGAGCTTGGACGGCTCTAGGGTTCGGTTGCAGTCCAGTACGATGGGCTTGTTCATTGCGTCGATGAATTGATCTGATGAGATTGTTCGGAATTCGTCCCACGCGGTTAGTATGAAGCAGCAGTCTGCGTCTTCCAAGCAGTCTAGGATCCCTTTTGCGTAAGCTATCTTCTTACCGAAGAGTTCTGCGGCATTGTTCATTGCGGCAGGATCGTAGGCTGTCACATTCGCCCCAGCGTCAAGTAGGGTTTCCACAATCTTGATGGCAGGGGAGTCCCGGATGTCACTTGTTCCGGGCTTGAAGGCTAGGCCCAGCACGGCCGCTCTCTTTCCTTTGAGCCTGCCTCCAAGCACTTTTCGCGCGAGGCGAATGACGTTGTGATTCTGGAGCTTATTCGAGGTCAAGGTTGCCTCGGCGATTCTGAGGCGAGTGCCACTGCGTCTAGCGCCGGCGGCAAACGCTGCAAGATCCTTGGGGAGGCATGGGCCTCCAAATCCCAAACCTGCCTTCGGAAGTGCCGTGCCGATTCGGGGATCGTAACCCATGCCTTCCGCAACCTGCCGTACATCTACGTCCTCGAAAAGCTCGCAGATGTTTGCGATCTCATTCATGAAACCGACCTTCGTGGCAAGGAAAGCGTTGCTGGCATACTTGATTATCTCTGCGGTCGTCGGGCTAACACGAAGCACAGGCCGCGGGTTCTCATCATAGAATCCCCTAACGAACTGCTCGAACGTGTCACCGGAGCGATCATCGGACGCCCCGATCACAACTCTGTCTGGATGAAGCATGTCTCTGATAGCTGAGCCTGTCCGCAGAAACTCCGGGCAGACAACCAGCCCGAAATCTCGGCCGGCTCGCTTGCCCGAAGACTGCTCGACAGTTCTCCTCACCAAGCCCGATGTGGTTCCCGGAGAGACGGTACTGCGAATCGCCAACACATTGTACTCTGAGGATTTTGCGAAACCTCGTCCGATATCATGGCAAGCGGCGAGTACCGCCGAGAGATCCAACGAACAGTCCCTGAGGGTTGGCGTCCCCACTGTGACGATGCATAAATCCGCTGCGGCAGCTTGGGAGACGGCGTCAGCAGCAACCTGGAGACGTCCATCCTGCATTACTTGAGCAAGTAGCTCATCCAGGTTTGGCTCAAAGAAGGGCGCTCGCATAGACACTATGATCTCACGTTTGATCTGCTCCTTCTCATAAATGGATACCAGGTGTCCCTTCCGCGCGTAACAGGCGGCGCTGACGAGCCCAGCGCATCCGGCACCCGCAACATAGATTCTCCTCACCAGGATCTTCCTCCCCCAATCATCCCCCGGGCTGTCTGCCCAAGAACTAGAGGATTCGCCTCTCTTCTCTGTCTCCGCACTTTGCCGATCAGCGTGACACGATCTTTAGTCGCCCAGAGACCCCGAGTTTCGGTGAGAGGTATCTTCGAGGAGCGTCGAGAAGCGCTTTGCCCTGCATGATTGGGAGCCGCGTACGCCTACACCTGGCGCTACTGCTAATTCTCGTTATCGTCTTTGCGAGCCTCTCGCTCGCGGCTCATGCCGGTTCCTCTGCTGATCTGATGGTCGATAGCGTGTGGCTTGAGGACGCATCGCAGATCGGCCAACCCATCAGCCATGTATCGCCGGGGCAATCGTTCAACATAGTCGCCACGATCAAGAACATCGGCCAAGAGACGGCGTCCAACTACTACCTCGACGTCTACTACGATAGCGACTATGGGCGCGGTGGCCCAGACAACATAGCCCCCGGAGAGGTACAGACCTGGTATGTGGGACCACTCACAGCTCAAGCCGGCACACACACGACGAAGTGGGTAGTAGATCCGGACAACCAAATAGCGGAACTAGACGAAACGAACAACCAGAAAGAACTCACGTTCACAGTAGGATCTCAGACCAGCACAACAACGATCACTCAAACCTCCAGCTCAACATCTTCCACAACACAATTGACAAGCACGTCAACAACTTCCCTGCCTGTGACTCACGCGCTTGGCTGGCTGCCCGAAAATATCCAGGCAAATGCCAGAGTCACTCCCATTGTGTCGGCAGCCCTGCCTACCCACTTTGAATGGACGAACAATGGCGGCAACAATTGGATGACCTCCGTTAAGAATCAGGGTGGATGCGGAAGCTGCGTTGCATTCGCAGCCGTCGGCGCTACAGAGGGGCAGTTCAGGATACAGGCCAACAATCCTTCCTGGAATCTGGATCTGTCGGAGCAGCATCTGTTCTCGTGCGGTGGCGGAACATGCTCTGGAGGCTGGTACATAAGTTCCGCACTCAACTATCTGCAACAGTACGGGACACCAGACGAGTCTTGCTCACCGTATCAAGGCGGGTCGGGTTCATGCTCAAACTCATGCCCAGACTGGCAATCGCGGGCATTCAAGATCTCCAGCTGGAGCTGGATCGCCAATAACGTCGGCGCCGTTGAAGCGGCTTTGATGAATGGCCCTCTAGTCGCAGGTTTCACGGTCTACGCTGACTTCTACTATGGGTACAACGGCGGCGTGTACCATTGGGACCACGTCTCACAAGCTGTGGGAGGACACGCGATAGTAATAGTGGGATACGATTCACCCGGTCAATACTGGATAGTGAAAAACAGCTGGGGCCCCAACTGGGGAGAAAGGGGTTACTTCAGGATCGGTTTCGGAGAAGCAGGCATCGAAAACTACGTGGCATCGGTCAGGGCATCCGTAACCCCTGCTACGTATGCGGTGACCTTCTACACTGATCCTAGCTCCAGTACTGTAAGCGTTGATGGTGCAACGAAGACGAACGCGGCGACTGGAACCTACAGCTCAGGTGCCAGAGTCCACATAGTTGCCAACTCTGTCGGTAGCTACTCTTTCGCCTATTGGGAACAAAGCGGCGTCTCTGTCGATAACCAACTCTCCCAGGACACTTACATGACTGTCTCCAACAGCGGCTGGTTGAAAGCCCACTTCAGCCCTGTCGTGTCAGGTGTGGTGACAGCCTATTACGACGTGACAGGTGCTGCGCCTGGTTCTACTGTTTCTTTGAGGGCTGATGTTCAGAATACGGGTGGCGCAGCGTTTCCGGTTGGTGTGCAGGTTTGGTTCTATGTGACGGATCCGAGTGGTGTGGGGAAGTATGTTGGCTATGCGGATGCGTCTGGTTTGGCTGCTGGTTCCACGCAGACCTACTCTTACAGTTGGGTGATTCTTGGTTCGGCTGTGGCTGGTTCCTACTCGTATGAGGCTAATCTCTGGCTTTATTCGGGTGGTAAGTATACGCAGATCTCTGGCTTCCTTACGCCTGCGAAGAGTTTCACTGTGGGTGGTGGCGGTGGTTTGTCGGGTCAGGTGACAGCCTATTACGACGTGACAGGTGCTGCGCCTGGTTCTACTGTTTCTTTGAGGGCTGATGTTCAGAATACGGGTGGCGCAGCGTTTCCGGTTGGTGTGCAGGTTTGGTTCTATGTGACTGATCCGGCGGGGAAGGGTATTTGGGTTGGCTACAGTGACGTGAGCGGTTTAGCTGCAGGCGCTTCAGGGACGTACTCATACAGTTGGTCGATTCCGGCTTCAGCTGCGGCTGGTTCCTACTCGTATGAGGCTAATCTCTGGCTTTATTCGGGTGGTAAGTATACGCAGATCTCTGGCTTCCTTACGCCTGCGAAGACTCTCACGTAGACTACACGATTCAGGTGGTGTTGTACTATGATGTGTCGGGTGCGCACCCGGGCGGGACGGTGACGTTGTCCGTCGATGTGAAGAACACTGGCACGAGCGTCCTTACATCGAACGCTGAGATCTGGTTTTATGTTGATGGTCCAGGCTGGCAGGGTAGCCACTGGGTCGGCCCCGTCAGCATTGCGGGCTTGGCTGCTGGTGCGACTCAGACGTACTCGATCAGCTGGACGATTCCTATGTCAGCCAAGGTCGGGGTCTACACGTATTCGGCGCAAGCCTGGCACTCGGGCCCATACCGTGCCACGTCGGATATGCTCCAGCCAAGCCGAACATTCAACATTACGTAGCTCCAACCGCTGTAAGAGGAACAGATCCGACAACGAGTTTCACTTGCTTCATCGATCGAGAGAGTTGCCAATCGCGACGGGGTTGTGTAGAAATGAGAGATTTGCATCCGTGATCCCGGCCTGAGGCTCTTCCAAGACAAACCTTAGGGAACAGAACGGGATGAGCCGAGCTAAGCTTCAAATGGCCGGTTGCGCCGTCGCAGCATGACCGGAACCAACGCGAGGACCGCTACAGCGACGAGGGCTGATGGGAACTCAGGCACCGGGTTTGAGCCACCTATTGTGACTTGATGCTCACTATGCGGGTATGTGACGTGAATGTACCAGGAGACGGGGTCCTCGGTTACTGATGCTGGTTGCTCCACTCCGTCAATCAACACAACTGGCTGCCCAAGGAGAAGGGCCTTCGGTATAGTGGCATCGAAGAAGCCATAGCTTCCTCCGGGCCCTGTGACGGTGAAATTCACGAGGTTTCTTGCGGGGTCAAATATGAATCCAGCGATAGAGGAATTGCTGACCACCTGTATCGGTTCTTCCTGAGCCATCGTCGTTGGCGTTGGGCCATACGTGAGAATAGTTGAAACCGTGACTAGGGTGGAGACTGTAGTCGCTAAGGCTAGAGTAGTGGTTGGTGGTGGAGGCTGCTCAGTAGAGGTAGTGGTTGGTGGTGGAGGCTGCTCAGTAGAGGTAGTGGTTGGTGGTGGAGGCTGCTCAGTAGAGGTAGTGGTTGGCGGTTCTTGCGACGGCCCAAATGACTGGACGGAATAGACTGCGGTACTGATCGAGAAGAGGATCAGGAGAACACCAAGGAGCTTCACTTTACATCTCCCTGGTCCTTATTTTCGATTCAGGAGCGTATAAAGGGGGTATGTCCACAACTGTCCGACATCTTCGAACCTCTTGGCTTGTGAAAGGTTCTTTCGTCACCTCCAGCATCGATTGATGAATTTGCTATATCCAAGAGAACACCAGTGCGGGTGAGAGATCGACGGGCTGGAGCCGTTGGTTCCTGCATTTTGGGCGGTCTAGAGTTAGTTGATGTTGAATGTTCGGCCTGGCTGGAGAGTGTGCCACAAACCTTCCAAATATGCGCCATACAGTTACGCGTGAAGCAACTGAATGGATCCGTTTCGTGGTTACTTGGTTATGCCTATCGAGGTCTTCCGCCTTCGCAGTGTCAAAATAAGACTGAATATTATACCGATGTTTTTGACAGGACGATTGTGATCCACGAGTTCAACCAGACTGCGAAACTCTATGGATAATCAGACTAGGAGCGGACTAGAAAGCTTCCAGACCATCTAAGAAAGCTTATCGTATTGCGCCCCGAGTTCGACGAGTTCCAGATTCAAGCTCTGACAGAAGAGGTTTTGGTAACAGACATTAGCGACATACTAAGCCAAGAATAGAAAAGTAGAATAGCCCCGAGAACTAATAATAATGTCTACCCGAACATGTTAGGTTGCTACGCAGCATGAGGAGCTAAGCGGTTTGTATGCAACCTCCTAGTCGTCGGCTGTTCCTGTTTCTGTTGATTGTTAGCCTGCTCCTACCCGTCCTGCCGACCGCTGCCGGGAAAAGCGCGAGCCCTGTCAATGGGGTAAGCGTCAGTCAGTCGGACCTGGTTCGACCGATCACACCCAACGTTCATGCATATGCTGGCTTGCCTTATGTGTCGCCAGGCAGCGCGTTAGTTTCGCTGCCTCTGTCGTTGAATGCGACAGCTGTCGCGCCCGTGCAACTCCCTAACTGGCCTGCATGGAACGGATATATGTCTCAAATTCCGGCGCCGGGGGCGGGATGCTTTGTGGCTACTTATCCGAGTACCGTTTGGCAACCGACTCAGTGCGTTACCGCGCCCTTACTGCCGTTACTACCGTCAACAGTGGGCAATGGGTATGATGAGGTTGCGCAGTCACCCTCTGGCACTTTAATCGGTAGTTCATTTGGATCGTTTCAGTCCATTAGCGGATTGACGAGCGAAACTGATAGTCTTTTTGGAGCCAATGAGTTCGGACTCCAAGTCAACTCTCAATTCTTTCCCGGTGTTAGTACAACCTACACGGACCACAAATCAGGGTATGGAAATAGTTGGGAGCAATTTGTGTTCATAAATGACCCTAGTGGAAAGTATGGAACACAAATATTCATTCAGTATTGGCTAATCAACTATCATAGTACTTATGGAAGTTGCCCAGGCACTCCTCCTCCGAGCGGAAACGGTTGGTTCGTGTCTTCGGGCCATTGCTACGCGAATAGTCCTTCTGTGCCTGTTCCAACCCAGACAGCCTCAAACCTAGCTAATCTGATCCTGAAGGGTTATGCTAATCTTGCTTCAAAAGATGAGGACGTTTTCTGTATCACGGGGGGAAATTGTTACACTATGGCGATAACGGACCAGGTCGTGAATCTGTACCAATATTGGCAGGATGCTGAATTCAACGTCTTCGGCTTGGGTAGTGGTTCACAGGCGAATTTCAATTCAGGGACAACGATTACTGTCGCGAATACTTTGAAAGATCAGAGTGGGAACGTGATTGTGCCATCATGCGCAAATACCGGGTATACTGGGGAGACTAACAACCTTAACTTGGGCTCTTGCTCTTCGAACAGCAATGGCCAAATAGTTTTCATTGAGAGCACCGCTCCCCCTGGTTTGTCCGGTCAGGTGACTGGTTACTATGATGTCACGGGAGCCTCGCCTGGTGCTATTGTGTCTTTGAGGGCTGATGTCAAGAATACGGGTACCGTCGCCTTTCCGTCTGGTGTTGAGGTTTGGTTCCATGTGACCGGTCCGAGTGGGGCAGGCAGCTATGTTGGGTCTGCTGGCGCGTCTGGTTTGGCTGCTGGTTCCACGCAGAAGTATTCGTATGGTTGGACTGTTCCTAGTTCGACTGGTTCCTACTCGTACAAGGCTGATCTTTGGCTTTATTCTGGTGGTAAGTATACGCAGATCGCAGGCTTCCTTCTACCTGCGAAGACCTTCACCGTAGCCTACGCGATACAGTTGACGTCGTACTATGACGTGTCCAATGCTCATCCTGGAGGCACGGTGACGTTGTCCGTCGATGTGAAGAATACTGGTTCGTCTGCGCTGCCGACTAATGGTGAGGTGTGGTTCTATGTTGATGGTCTCGGATGGCAGGGGAGCCACTGGGTTGGCTACGCGAGTGTAGCAGGTTTGGATGCCGGGACGACTCAGACCTACTCGATCAGCTGGAAGGTTCCCTCATCAGCCAAGGTCGGCACGTACACGTATTGGGCTCAGGCCTGGTATTCGGGCCCGTACCGTGTTGGATCGGACATGCTTCAGCCAGGCCGAACACTCAACGTGACCTAACCCCATCGCTCCAATAGAAAACGAGTCGACGAGAGGACAGGTCTTCGATGCTTGTTGCTTAGGACTGATCTTGTGATCGAGACTGAGGTTGACTGCAGCGGGGCGATGAAGCTGAGACCCAGAGGGGCGTGCAATCCTTGTTGGATATCTTATCCAAGTTGTTCAGGACCTTGTTCTGACAATCACTCAGCTCGTCCTTTGGAAATACTCGCACTATTATGATCATGAGAATTCACAGCGGAACGTCTAAGTGCGATCAGCGAATGTTAATCCCTTTTGCCGCAAATGATTCAACTGATGTAAGTTCAACTACCTCGAATTCTAATCAGCCTCAGTGGATCAACTGTCATGGTGCGCAGGACTAAATCGGGTATCCTTTCATCTTGTCTCGACCACATTGCTTGAAGATTTCCGTTCGCCGAACCTGTGGACAGGGAAATATCCTGGCTAACAGATGTCTTTGCCGATCCTGACCTGGGAGGACATGGATGACACGGGTACTCATGTGGCATACAGAATGAACCCCGTAGGTCATGTTGGGGGCTTGGAGATTAGAGATGGGCTGTGCGCAATCTAGGATCCGGGTCTACGTGCAGTGATCAACAGATGATACCCGAACCTTGACCGCAACCATTTTCCCAACACATCGGATTTGCGATGATGGCTTGTGTCGTGTCGAACTCTGCCCACTGTTTTGCGCAGCAAACTCCGCCAAATAGGCCTCAAACGACTTGGATAGAGCAGATCGAAACCGTCGACGTCAATGGCTTCGAAACCTGCACGGACTAGCATGTTTGAATACTCAGCGACAGAGTAAGCGAACTTGACTCCGTTCAAGAACTCATACCGTCCCAAGGAACGCCGAATAGTCCTATCCATGACCCAAGGCGAGTACTTGGTGTAAGCAGCTAGAATCAGAATCGCTCCTGGTTTCATCACGCGATGGAATTCCCGAAGACCGTGCAGCGGATTCTCCAAGTAGAAAATGGCTCCTAGGCAATAGAGGAAATCGACCGAGGCGTCCGGGAGGTCGATTGAGTCGATACTGTTGCTCTGATATCTGAAGCGACCCTTCGTATCGATTGCAGGAAAAAGGTCTACGCCGGTGATATTTCGATATCCTTTCCCAGCTAGATTGAACGCGTATCTGCCGTTCCCACAGGCCGCGTCGAGGATGTGTTGCTCTTTGTCGCATGACAGGAACCTCTTTAGGTACGTCAACTGCGGGTCGTCCTCAGGAACCACTGACGAGTTAGTCAACAACCGAGTAGTGTAGATTCGCACGATCTCGTCACGGCCAATCATGGTGGCGCCCCTCAGCGCTGTCGTTATCCTTCCCGTGGTCAGGACACTTTAGTCTAGCCATTAGCGCAGGGACATTAAGCTACTTTTTGACCACTAGAATTAGGCTGTACCAAGAAGCGTTTCTTAGAATCCTTGGAACGCTACACTCAACGGGCCTCAGCAAAGAAGCCATCGCATATTCAGCGAATCTCCTACCTACGTTCTTACCTACCATCTCGGCCAGTCCAAGGAATCTGAAGGCTAGGTTCCGTAGAATGGCCACGTCGACCCCGTGCCAAGATTGAATGCGCCCACCGGAATCTTCGATAATCTGAAACCATTCATTTCTCGACAGTGATATGTTGTACGGGTCTTTTCTCCTATCTGTAGTAGATTCCAGCAACACTATTGTTCCCCCTTTCTTAGTTACCCTCAATATCTCGCTTATGCCCAGAGTCAGATCTCGTCTGGTTGTCAGACATTGGAGCGCAGTTATGCTGAATACCCAGTCAAACGTGTCATTATCGAATTGGAGATCTCGCACATCCATGTCTGCAAAATGAGCGTTGGATATGCCGCTGGACTTTGAGATTTCCTCACATGTTCGGATTGCCATTGTCGAAGTATCTATGCCCCAGGTTTCCTTGCTTAGTCTGGCGAGCCTAAACGTGAGCCTTCCCACTCCACAACCAACATCCAAAACGGAATGGTGAGGCTTGACCTGTTCCAATACAGGTTGCAAGTGATGCATCTGGACTTTGTCAACATGATCGTTCCAAATTGGAAGCCTTGCCCAGAGGACTCCCTCAAGCGATCCTCTTGATTCCCTAATTCTACGATCCCAGTACTCCTGCACTTTCTCTACGGGGAGTTTTTCCGTGGCTACCGCTTCCTTCCAACGATCGCATGCAACGCGCCGAAGTCTCGCAGCAAGTACCTGGACACCCGGGAGTACTCGAATTCGGTGACGAAACTGTAGAATCGAATCGGGAGCTTCTTCTGTAGTATGTCGGTGGGAAGGACTATCTGAGTCAGGATGTAAAACTCCTTGATGATGTCATAGTGTTTTCTCATCTCATCGCTTACCAAGTTGCGATCATGGTAGTATTGCGTCACTTCTCTTGGTGTGGGGTTGTTGCCGGATTTGTATCGAAGCAATGCATTAGTCAGCTTCCACATGCCGCTACGATACCAGTAGATCAAAAGAACGATGCTTCCCCTTTTTTCAAGTCTGGCATATTCTGCGATCACAGCTGGAACCTGACTCGCAGGAACATGATCCAAGACGGACAGATCTAAGACGACGTCAAAAGACTCATCCCTAAAGGGCAAGTTTGTTATGTCGCCTTGTACGACATACGTTTTACTCAATCTCGTTTGTGCCCTGCGACATACAATTGGGGACAGGTCAACTCCGTATAGGCGGAACTTCTCGTTTTTTTCATACTGTCCTAGAATGTCTCTCCGAGTTTCAATGGCCTCGTTCCAAAGATCAGTCTTGAGCAAACTAATCTTGCTAGCGTTGGCGGTGACGTATCGCAGTGCGATTTCTGTAGCCTTTCTGTACGAGCCGCCTACGTAATAGGTCAACCACGCAGGTGTCGTAGTCACCAAAGCTCGCTTTGCTTCATGACTCCAAAGCCTGACCTGGCCCATTTATCCGACCGCCACCTGCTGTGTGCTCTTGCTAAATGGCTTTGGATCAGCGTTCGCTTCTATGGGTATTCCAAGACCATGCTGGCAATACGCAAGTGCTGGATTATGCTGGGCTTGGCACAGACGGAATACCGGATTCAGCGTGGTCAAGATCTCAGTCTCCATATCTCTGAATTGAATCACGAGGAAGTACTGGTATACACGAGCAGAGGCGTGAAAACGTTTTTGGGTTTCGGACTGTCCGCTCTGGGTTGACTGATGTTCCTCGTCGGCCGTTTCCAACGTTTTTTCATGTGGCCTGAAATGAGAATAGGTCGCGTGTCACCGTGGGCCGAACGCTTCACGCTTCTTTTGCCGACGAACGATGTGTTTGAGAACCTCCAGAGCCGGGCTGGAAATGTGCATCGATCAAAGTGCATCATTTTGAGTCTACTATACGCTTCTGAGCGACCATCTGAAAGGCCATCTCCGGGATGAGATGCACGACCGGAAGTGATATGGCGATCAGGAGTTCCCATGCAGTACCGGTGCGTCTCAGGCTCAAGAATCTGTGTCCGCTTGTGCCAACGACTCGATAACCTCTGTTTCTGAATTCCTGAGGCCTCCAGCCAGAGACGTGTGGGCTATGGAATGAGTTCTGTTGCTTCTTATATTCCGAGCCGTCGATCAAGATTCGTTCTCTGTCAAACTCGGGGCACTCGTGCAGGAATCCAACCGGTGTGCTAATCACGACATTCTGTTCTGCTAGACCCTCGAGCTGATGAATCAAGTGAATGCCGTCTGTCTTTTCAATGTGTTCGATGACTTCTGTGCAAAGGATGAAATTGAAGCTTCTCTTTCTGAATGGTAACGCTCTGACGTCACAAAGGATCAGGTCATCGTATACCTTTGCGCGTCTGCAAGCTGAGAGAAAGGGTAGGAACAGATCCACGCCAACCGCGTAACGAGGCGCTATCAGTTTTCTGACCTCTTGAAAGAAATATCCAGGGCCGCATCCGACATCAAGGATCGTATTCAGCCCTAGCTTCATTGATCTGACAACACAAGTGGCCATTAGAAACGGTAGAAGAACTCGACGTGCAAAGCGGCGAAAGATCGATCGAGAGCAACACGGGCTTGAATGGGCCACTCGATACACCTCTTGAGTATTGTGCACAGACAGCATTTGAACCCTGAGGATGAGACGTAAACGGAGGGCATCGTCAGGGTCGACAATTGCGGCAGAAAGGATTGACAAGGGCTAGCAATATGATCCAATGGGCAAAGCTGATACGCTTGCAAACTCTTGTCGATTGGCATGCATTCGTGAACCCCGCCGGGTACCGTAATGGTTGTCAAGAAACTTTCGGTCATTGTAGTGAACTGGAACGGTTTGCGATTTCTTGGCCCTTGCATAGGGAGCCTGATGGATCAGACATCACCGGCAGACGAATTGATTCTGGTTGACAATGGATCTCGCGACGGGAGTGTTGAGTATGTGAAGCGCAATTTCCCATCGGTGAGGATTGTCGAGAGTGTAAGCAATCTCGGATTCGCGGAAGGGACGAACGTCGGGTTGAGGTGTGCTACGGGAGACCATTTCCTTCTCATAAATAACGACACCCATGTGCCACCCAACTTCATTGAAATTCTTAGAGACGTTATTTCGGTCGGCTCAGGGATGGGAAGCGTGGGCTGCAGGATTGTTCAGGAAGATGGGGAACCCAGATACGGCCCATTGGTAAGCAATCTGGGCTTTCTTGTTCCGCTATTCATGGATAAACAGTTTTTTCGAGGCAGGATTGCCGCGCTTTTCGGCACGGAAGGTTTCTGTATGGCGAACTGTGGGGCTGCGGTCCTCTATACTAGGCAGGCCATTGAGGATGCAGGAGGGTTCGATACTGACTATTGGTCTGACTGGGAGGACCACGACTTGGGTTTTCGCCTCTGGCTAGTAGGCTATAGTAACTTCTACACGACAAAAACCCACATCGTTCATGTCGGTGCCGGGAGCTTCGGGCGCTCGCTTTCGAGAGACAGGTATGTGCGGATAATCAGGAATATGCTGTTCACGTATCTAAAGAATTACGATTCATGGAACCTGGCTACTCGGTTCTTCTTCCTGCTCTTGGTGGTGCTTCCCATTCGACATTTGTTAATGATAATTGTGTACGAGCTGAGGCGTCTCCTGCAAGGACCTATTGGCGAGGAAACGCTCGCGTCGAGGCAGATCTATCTTGCATTGCCTCAAGCCTACATCTCTTTCTTCAAAGGAGTTAGAGGCGCGATGCGCAAGCGGGCTAGAGTGCAGGCACAGAGAAAGGTTCCCGATTCGGAGATATTTCGCATAACGGATAGAGGATGGATTATCTGAGTGGACACAAGGGAATATCGTCAACAGAAAACAAGTGAGCTCAGCAACAAGGCGGCGAATCCTTCACGTATGAACCCATGCAAAGGTGCTCCAGAAGACGGACAGGGGGATCTGTCAGCCACCCCTTGTGCCCTGTTTGCGATGGGCTTAATCACTGGCTGGTGTTTGCCGTATTGAGGTCTTGGCAGTTGATAATCGCAGCCATTCCTGCCTACAATGAAGAAAAGACGATAGCGAAAGTTGTGGTGCGGGCAATGAGACATGTGGATAAGGTGGTTGTGGTTGACGATGGAAGCACTGATGATACGGCGACGATAGCGGAACACCGCGATGGTACTTCTACGCAGGCACACAGGTCACTGCCGCAGTACCCGCAGGAATGTAGAAAACACAAGACCCAACATAATCGCTCATCAAGCCCAGACCTGTGTATGCAACGGACGTAAATTATGGCGGATGTCGGTGCAATCTAGTTCCGTTGCTGGTTGACTATTACGTCTTTCATGAAGTCTGCGTACTTCCGCGCGATTTTTCCATAATCGCATGCCCTCGCATACTTCAGCGCGTTGTTGCCCATAACCTCTCTGAGGCCCGGGTCTGCGCACAATCTCGAAAGATACGCGAAAAGAAGTTCTACTTCATACTCCCCTACGTCGACTTTCCAAGTGCAGTCCCCAGGGTAGTCTTCGAACTCAGGAATCGCCGATGCTACGACTGGTTTGCCGTGTGCAAACGCGCGTGCCACGGTGCCAGACGCACCACCGTTTGCTGGATATCGGAGATTAACAATTATGTCGCTCATGGCAACATAGTCGTCAATTCTCCCGGCATCCTTCCCGAACTCACTCACAACCACATATTGATCAATCTTCATTTTTCTCATTTCTTCGAATAGTTGAGTTTTCACGGCATCTGATAGGAAAGTGCCTGCAATGTGGTACTTCGCCCCAGGGAAAAGGTCTCGTAGCCTCGCGAAGGCGCGAAGACAAACAACCAATCTTCTTTCGAAAGATAGGAAACCAACCGTGCTGATCATCAACTCATTTGCTGGAATGCCGTAGGCTTCCCTTAGCTTCTGCTTCTTCTCGGCGCCTTCCTGAACGTTGTAATAAATCGACTTGACTCCATGTGGTATACAGACTGTTCTTGCTCGGCTTCTGGGCGCAAGATCTTTCAATGCCATTGTCGTGAAGACTATGGTACCTAAAGAAAAGAGGAGAGCTTTCTTGTTCAAAGGAAATCGCTGAAACATGGGGTATCCACCGTCTATGACTCGCCTACCCTCCAGAACTCCCTCTTCGCCGCAGGAGAACCCTATCTCTTCAAGGTATTCTAGGGGCCTTCTCTCGGCTGAAATGAAGCTGTGATAGAGCCATGTGTGGAGGTTAGTATCGTGCAGAACCTGAATGCCCGGATGTCTTTGCATCATTCGATAGATATTCAAGTGCAAAGGGTTGTTGCCGATGTGATAAACTGCTATATCGTAGATCTCCTGGCGCGATTCAAACTCAGACATGTCATAGATCTTGAAAGAGTCAAGTATCTCTTTGCTTGTGGGAACAAATCCGTCAACAAATAGATCGATCTCGAAATGGTTTTTCAATTCGCGCAACAATTCTTCACTGTAGTCTGAGATACCCGAAACTTGAGGGTTAAGTGGCGAAAAGTATGCGATACGATACTCCCGACGCTCCGATCTCTTGATTCTTGGCGCGTGAGCAACCTTGTCATAGGTCTCAAGAGAATTCTTGGCGCATGTATCCCAGCTGAACCGCTTTGCTCTTTCAAAGCCTTTTTTCACGAGGTTTGCTCTTAGGTTCTCGTCTTTGAGGACAGCCTCGATCTTGCGCGCAATCTCATCGGGATCACGGGGGTCGGCGAGCAGAGCCGCGTCTCCAACAATCTCAGGAATAGAGGATACTCTGGAAGTCACAACGGGAACTCCCAGGGACATGGCTTCTATCGGGGGGAGACCAAATCCCTCGTAGAGCGACGGGTACACGAACAAGACACTTTTTCTGTACAGATCGAGCAATTCTTCATCAGACTTGGGTGACGCGTATCTGACGCTCTTGGCTATGCCGTAAGAGACGCAGAGATCCTTCAACTTGGAGTTTTCTTCGCAATCCAGAACCAGCTCGTACCTAGCCCGGATTTTCGGAGCCAGCTTGCTATAAGCCCGGATCAATCCTTCAACATTTTTTCTGTATTCGTATCCCCCAACGTAGAGGATGTAACCTGAGCTGGGAGGTCCTCTGATCTGATTATTCGATTGGACGAACTTCGAATGGACTCCCAGCGGAACTACATCTATCCGCTTCTCTGGGATGTCCAAGTGTCTGACCAAATCATCTTTTGTGTTCTGCGAAATTGCGATAATCCTCTTGGCGTATCGTTTGAGAAGGTTGAGTTTATTGACATAATCCACAACAAGACGGGGCGGCCAATTGCTTAGGTAACTAAGAACGATAGGAATTAGGTCATAGACAGTCACTATCAATCCCTTTGGCGGCGGATCCGGGAAGATCACGTCTGGAGACAAACCACTTGTTAGGTGGTATGCCTCGATGTCGTTGCGCTCGACTATTTCGATGACCCTTCTCGAGTAGGCCTGACGAGCATCTTCCGAGAAAGAAAGTGCACCGGGATCATATCCGTCCAACTTGATTACGCAGGATTCATACCGCCCTTGAAAGCGAACTTCAGGATAAGCAGGATTAGCTATCCCGAGCAAGAAATAGTGGTTTTTGGGATCATTCTTTAGGATCGATTCCACCAAATTGTAGGTATATCTACCCATCCCATGATACCTTGACTCGGTGTAGAGCGACTGGGCATCAATGCCTACGTTCATGGGCCATCACCATCCTGCGTGCATTCGTTCAGTTGTGTTTGGCATTGACGCGCGCGACACCGGTTACCTGGCCTCAAGTTTTCGAGTTCTCTCCGGATTGTATCTCGCAGAGGATCAGGTGAGCAGGGCAAAAACAATAGGTCTAGCACAAGCATTGTTAGTATCTCCGGTACCTATTAGGGGTATCAGGCGCAGAAGATGTTTGTTACTCTAGGGCTCGGAGGACGCCCCGGCAGTGCGAAGGAATAGTGTGCTTTCATGTCGGACGTATTTGTTCAGCTACCTATCGTGTTCAATGCTGTAGTTGCATGTCTGTTCGGAAGATAGCATGTGCCAAATACGAATGGGTGCACGAGTAAAGGCCTAAAAGATGAGGAAGATGAAGAAGTTCAAAATGTGTGCCAGCTTCTTGAGCACAAATGCACCCCGAGTGGGATTCTCTGACATCGCTACTCTAGAGGATGTGCGTTATTGCTATCGTCTCTTGCTGCAGAGAGAGCCTAGCCAAGAAGAACGAGAGTATTGGATACAGCGTTTAGACAAGGAAACTACACACTTGCAGGGGCTCATGGAGCATTTCTTGAATAGCAGCGAGGTTCGGGCAAGACAAAGAGTAATGCGTCAGCCACTTCTAGTTGAACTAGAGAGTTTCAAGATATATGTGCGTCGTGACGACTGGGTGGTGGGTGCGCAAATCATTCGCGACAAGATCTACGAGCCGCATGTCACAAGAGAGATGCGGCCTTTGCTCAGATCGGGAGCTGTCATGGTAGATATCGGTGCTAACATTGGTTACTTTAGCCTCCTAGCCGCATCGCTAATGGGTCCTTCAGGTAAGGTCATTGCGTTCGAGCCGCTCTTCGATAATTGCGAATTGATCAACCTGAGCATAAGGGCAAACAATCTCGGGAACATTGTGGTTTATCCTTATGCCGTCGCAGAGACGGAACAGATGCTTGCGTTCATAATTGAAGGCAGTGACGGTACCATGGCCGAGCTGAGCGCAGGCCAATTCGTTCCCCCTCATGATCAACTTGCTCATGCTGTGACCCTCGACAAAATGCTGCGGGATGAACCGAAGATTGATCTGGTCAAAATGGATACAGAGGGCACGGAAGCGCGAGTGTTGAAAGGCATGCTGAACATAATTCGCCATCATCGCCCGGTTATTTTCACAGAGTTGCATCCGGCATTATTGAAAGCAAAATCCGACGTGACGCCAGAAAGGTACCTAAACGATATCCGAGAGCTTGGATACGAATTGTTTTCGCTTCCAATAGATGGCAGGAAGAGCGAAGTGCCTCAGAGTAACGAACAGATCATGGACTGCCTGCGACGGTATGATGAGATGTACAGACGTATATGGTTAGAACTCGTCGCCTACCCACGTTAATAGCACGCCAGTTTGTTGCATAATTCAATGTGTTGGCAGGTTCTTGTTTCGCTTGTTTGGGCCTGACGGTCTTTGATCCACGAACCCACCTGAACGCTTCCTGATGAAAGAAATGCCAGGCAGATTCGATGCGCTGACTAGAATCTTTGTTTCTTTGAATTTAGCGTTTGCAGAACGAATCCTATCAGGCAGCTGCAGCCTAGTGGCTCGGTTGGAAGGCCGCATAGGAACCTTGTCGGCATGTTCAAGGTGAAGCTAGTTACGCTAGTGGGGGGCATCGAGAGTCACCGGGAGCTTCACAAGTTTCTTCAGGTTGATGACGCGTTGAGACGCCTATGCAGGGTCAGGAAGAGCGAGCCGTATGATCGGTCAACGATGATGAGGTTCAGACATAGGGTTGGTCCTGAGAGACTTCAACGTATTACGTTTGGTCTTGCCAAGCGGCCTGATCGCATGAGTGTGCTGGACGGTGAGGTCGTGGCGTTGGATGAGGCTTTCATTGAGGCTTAGAGTCTAGATGCTTGAGGAGCAGATTACTCTGGACAGCAGTGTGAGAAGCAATATCATGGTAAATCTCCCGCATCTGCTAACATTACATGCTGGCCCAAGGAGAAACCCTGAGCAGTAGGGTCTTTTGTCGTACAAGAGGACCGGGCGTCATGGTGTCTATGTAGGCGCAATTCATGGGGACTTGATGGCCAATGAATGCTTTATCTGACCTGATTCACTCTATGTTGAAAAGTCCAATGGAATTGGGGTAGAATGATGCCTGTGCAAAAGGATATGGCTGTTCATCAGATCTTCTTGGAGCTTACTAACCACTGCAACTTCTCATGTTCATTCTGTGCCGAAGAAGCGATGCAAAGGGAGAGGGGATTCATGGACGAACAGCTTGCATCGAGACTCCTGAAGGAGATCTCACAGGAGAAACTAGCGTCTCGGGTGCTGTTCCATGTTATGGGAGAGCCTCTTCTTCATCCTAGACTCGTTGACATACTAGAGCATGCTAGGAGACTGGGACTAAGTTCGGTTGTCTACACCAATGGATCTCTTCTTAGTGGAGAGAGAGGCGCCGCGCTTTTGGAATCTGGGCTTTCTGAACTTGTAATAAGTCTACATTCCAAAGGGCCCCAAGACCACAAGTTGCGCAATGCCGCAGGAATCAGATATGAAGACTACTTGCGTCACATTTGCGAATTTATCAGAACAAGATACTCTATGCCAAGTGAAATGACCATCCGAGTTGAAATAATGAATACGCTGGGAAGTAGCTACGGAATCGTGGACACGGAGGTTGATATACTGAACTTCATTCTTTCGTGGGCTGACTTTCTAAGAGAATTGGGCTTTGATCCTGTCGACAACCCTGCTAAGACTTTTTTTGCGAGTTTCAGGAATCGCCAGTATGCTGAACACAGGTTGCTTGACAACTTTGTGATAGGACTCAAACCGGTGGGAGAGTGGGTGGACGCAAGAAGAATTGCGGCAGTGAAGGAAGATGGCGTCGTTGCCTTTGAGGGGGAGTGCCCCGCGCTTCAAAGCCATTTCGCGATTCTTTGGAACGGTGACTTCACTGTATGCTGCTCGGATTATGATGGAATGAATGTCCTTGGCAATGTTACGAACATATCCCTCAGAGAATTTTGGACCAAAAGACGGGTACAGAATCTTAGAGCAGATTTTCAGAGCGGCTTCCTCGGGCTTCCCTACTGTCTGGTCTGTCATTCAGTTCCTAAGTCAAGGGCAATTCGTACTGGGGAGGCATCATGGAAACTCGAGAATCATCTACGACAGGGTCACAATATTAAGTGCAGAGTGAGATGACTGGTTGAATGTCAGACTGAGACCTGTACTATTGTGATTGAGTCAAGGTAGATACCAACAGCTAGTGGATTAGTGCCCCGAAATTCTACCCTCAATGTCGGACCTGGAAGATGAAAAGTGTACCTAAAGGACTGCCAATCCGATGAGCTGGTGAAACTTTCTCCAGTGATCTCTTTACTCGCAATTATCGTCGCACCATGGTTACTAGCTACGTCAAGCGTGAGGACGTGCCCCTGAAGGGGCTCATCAAGGCGCAACTTACACGTTATGGTGTACGAGCCTGGAGGCAAGTTCACGTAAGGACCGTACCAAAACACGCCATTACCAGGTTGGTCGCACATCATAACTTTTCCGTAAGTTGATGTCGGGTCTTCTATGAGCTTTCCGGCCATTATGTATAGTTGGTCTGGCCCAAACGTTGCCTCGTAAGGATCAAAGGATTGGAGTTGGAATCTGACCCACTTTCTGAACTTTCCTCTCAACGTTTTGTCGGGAAAGAGGTGGTCTATCTTGGATGAGAAGGATTTTGTACACCTGTTCATGAACCCGGATCTGACCGTGTCCAATTCAGATCGTAGCACAAAATTATCTGATACAAGTTTCTCTATTTCCGCAACTATGGAACGATAAAACGCCCCTCGAGCTTTCGCTGTTTCTAGGGAACTTCGTTCACACAAAATTGCAGCGCGTTCAAGCACAGCTCGCCTCTCTCTGGAGTCAAGGATCTTAGCGTGTTTCGAAAATATCTTTTCAGGGATGATCATAAAGTCCTCCCCGTACAGGTCCCTTGCCTTGAACGACCGCGAAACATTCAGTGGGTGGATGCGGTAATAATGAAGCGGCTCTTCTAAGTACTTGAACTTACACACTGCAGACAAGTCTAGCCAAAAGACCCAGTCATCGGCGCGCTTCAGATCTTCGTCATGTTGAATTTCATACTTCTCGACAAGTTCTCTCCTAAACATGTTACCGATTACAAAACTGTGATTGATTAGCTCATCGAAAAAAATACCTCGCTGCAGCTTTGGCCTTCCATATAGGTCTGAGGTGGTCTTGCCCGTCAGCCGGTCCTTTTCATCAATAACTGCCGCTTCAGCGACGACCACGCCATAATCTGCATCCTGTTCCAGCTCGTTGACCATTCGTTCTAGGGCATCTTTTCGAAACATATCGTCAGAATCAATGAAGGAAACGTACTTACCGGAGGCCATTCGCACGCCCTTGTTTCGAGACCTCGCTATTCCCTCTCTTCTTGAATTGAAAATAGCTTGTATTCGCGAATCCTTTCGTAGCCAATCTCTTATTCTAACAGCACTATCGTCAGCTGAAAGATTTTCAACTATTATTAGTTCCCAGTTTTCGAACGTTTGCGAGACAACGCTACTAATCGCCTTGTCGATGTACATTCCATGATTGTAACTCGTCATAACCACCGACACGATCGGGCTGCAAGCTGTCATTAACTTACACACTGTCTAAGTTGTCCAATGGCTCATTTTACGTTTAGAAAGGCTAGATATTGTTGGCGATTCGGTCTAGTGGTGAGTGCCATCACGTCCCAACGCAGACCAACAGCGTCCCATGGCTGGACGGTATCTCTCTATCCTCCAGAAAAGCTGGTATTGCTTCTCATTCTGGCACCCGTACGTGGGAATACTCCCAATTTCTTCCCCTCGTTCTTGCTGAAGATTGATCTGTTCATAGGAATATTCCTTGTGACGGAATATGGCCCAACGGGGCGAGAGCACCTACGTTTCAATAGCAAGACAAAAGGGATCGCGAGTTCGTGATTATTTCGTGTGGTAGAGTTGTACTGGTGACTGGACTGGGCTGATTGCACAAATTGACCATAATAGTAAGACTGTATGGGGGGCTTGGCAACCAACTGTTTCAATACGCGGCAGGGCGTCGACTATCAGTTCTTCATGGAACTATACTGAAGATGGACACAAGCCAACTCTGTCTCATTGGCCGTTCATACAACCTCAGTCCATTTTCCATTCAAGGGAACTTTGCGACGCCACAGGAAGTTGCAGCACTGACTGGGAACAGCATTTCTTACTTCAAAGAGCCGTCTTTCGACTTGTCCTACAAAGAAAATATCTTGAAAACTCGAAGGGATGTCTACTTGGAAGGCTACTGGCAAAGCGAAAGGTACTTCGCAGACATCTCACAATTAATCTTGCGAGAGTTCAGACAGGAGGATCCGCTGGACCTCAATACGCAGAAAAGCGCAGAGAAGATACAGCAATCAGAGTCCGTGAGCCTTCATTTCAGAAGAGGCGATTATGTTGAGAATCCCGAAGTTCGTAGTTTGTTGGGAAACCTCGGTATGAAATACTATGAAAAATGTATTCAGTTGGTAGGTGAGAGGATTGAGCATCCACAGTTCTTCGTCTTCTCAGATGATATAGATTGGGTTGCTGAAAACGTCCATATCGGGTATCCAATGACATTCGTAACGCACAATGGATCCAAGAATTATGATGACTTGCGCTTGATGAGCATGTGCAAGCATAACATCGTCGCGAATAGCAGCTTCAGTTGGTGGGGTGCGTGGCTCAATTCGAATCCGGGAAGACTAGTGCTGGCGCCTAGCCGCTGGTTTGCAGATCCGCGCTTCAACACATGTGATTTAGTTCCGAATGGCTGGATCAAGGTGGACAATGATTTTCCATACTCATAGCACTTGGTCAACTGGATGTTGCGTAGTGGTCTGGCGATAGTACCTGGAGTGGCAAAAGCCACCTGCTTCCGTGGAAATGTTCGTCTCTTAAGCGGTGGCGTGTGCATAGCCATGAGGATGCCCCAAAGGAATGTGTTGATCGTTGACATGAGGATGAAAAGCACGGATCCGAACCCACCCGTGAACAGTTCCCTCGCGAACTGGAAAGCGCATATCTTCGAGTGGAACGTAGAAGTAGTGTCCTAGAATCGTGAGAAGAACGAATTTCCTGATCCACCTATTGAAGCAAAGCCTACATTAAACCATTTGGATTTGGGTCTACGTTCAGGGCGGGTATTCCTAGGAGTCTCATGTTCTCACTTCAAGAAGGCTACAGAGGAGTGTCAAGAGACCTAGATGCCATTCCGAAGCATTAAGAGGCTTTCGGCAAATCCGACCATAACGTAGATGAGAGATTGGGAACTTGAGACACACGGGTATGTCGTAGCGCGACCGCCCATATTGATGAAACATACTCCGAGGTTCTCGTCGAAAAGCTAAGAGGGGGACAACGCTTCCCACAGCGAACGAAACAGTGCCTTCAAGAACTTACTTGGCCCTAGCCCTATATCCATCATCGGTACTTTCGATAGGAAACCGTTCGATGCATACATCTCCCCATAGTGACAGACAATGAACAATATACCTGCCAATCAGCCGAAACAGGTGCACTTGTCAATTGAATGCGTTGCGTAAGGTATCCAATAATGGGAAGTTCTCCTGTTAAATACGTTAACTGTGCAAATAGTTTGTTCGGATCTTCAGATAGTAGTCGATTGCGTTTTTCAGCCCCTCTTCGAATAACGTCTTTGCTTTGAATCCAAAGAGTTTCTCGGCTTTCGTCGTGTCCACGCTTCTGCAGGGTTGCCCGTCTGGTTTTGTTGTGTCCCAGACTACATTTCCGTCAAATCCTGTTAACCGAGCTATGAGGCCGGCCAATTCCTTGATGGCAATTTCTCTGCCTGTTCCCAGATTCACCGGATTCCCTTGATCGTAGCGTTCAGTTGCTAGGACTATTCCTTCGGCTGCGTCAGCGACGTAGAGGAATTCACGGGTCGGTTTCCCTGTTCCCCAAATCGTTATCTTCTCTTCTCCTCGATCCGTAGCCTCCACGCATTTCCGGATCAAGGCAGGAATTACGTGAGATGACTCTAAGCTGAAGTTGTCTCCAGGGCCATAGAGGTTCACTGGGAGTAAGAAGATCGAGTTGAACCCGTACTGGTTCCTGTAGGCTTGGCCTTGAACTAGGAGCATATCATCGCAACCTCATTTTTCGTCTAATTCCGGAAAGATATCTAGGATACTAATCTCCTTGCTGATTCGGTTCCGTTCGAATTTGAGCGCCGATGTTATCAAAAACTCAACTCAATCGCTGACTGAACAAATAGAGGCTGGCAACAGGTAAACTCGGGGATCACCAACTTGGACCACAACATCTTTCATGAGTGCGCGTAGGGGGGGAAGCAATTTCGGGCTATCTGTTTTTCCGTGTGGGTCTCTCCTGCTTGGTCGCTACTATGCAAGCGATGCATCTCCAGAGCGGGTAGCGCGTTTCAGGATCAAGAGCCTGATCGAATTTCAGCGCTTCCTTTTCGGGGGCAGGGCGCCACGTCTCGCTGTCCTTTGTCCAGTACCTTATGACTCGAATTGTGAACCCACTAAGAAGCGATCGGAGGGATCTGTTGTCGTAGATTCGCTCCCATGTTGTCCTAGCACTGGCGCCAAAGGGAACAGACAAGATGAGTTTTCCTCGTCGACTAAGGATTCGACTTATCTCCTTCATTGCTTTCTTGTCTCCTTCGGCATACTGTGGGTCACCGTAATGGCCGAGCCCGACATGCTCTAGGGCAGAGATCGAAAGGATAATGTCGAAGAACTCGTCTGCAAAGGGCGTATTGGTGAAGTCGTCTCTGAGAAAATGAAAGTTGGGATGACAAAACCCATAATCCCTCACGTCTATTCCGTACACCACGAAGCCTAGGCTTGCGATCTGAATCGCTCTGTAACTCTCACTGCATCCAAGGTCGAGCACAGTATTAGCGGCTGGCGATAGGTTTTGGACTACAAAGGCGTCCTCCACTATCCTCTCATTGACGACCACTTTATTGTCCAACACTTGCACTGGGTAGTTTAGGAACAAAGAATCGGCGAGCTTCGATGAGCGTCCCTTGTTGATAGTCTCTGTCAGACGCGCATCCAGCCCATTCAATTGGTCTCTGAGGAGTTCAGTCTCGCTCTTCGTGTTGTTGATAGTCTCTGTCAGATGCGCATCCAACCCATTCAAATGACCTTTTACGGATTCCCACACGGTTCGAATGGTTGCAGCGGAGGTCCTGTTCAAAAGCCTTTGCTCTTCAATGAATTGTTCCAAGGTCCAACGAATCTCCGCTTGGATGATTCGCCGCGCTCTAAGGACGAGCAGGTTCGCGGGAAAAGGGTAAGAAGTTGCGACACATCGACCTTCCCAAGGATTGTACATGCACAATTGCTCCATGCTTTCTAGCAGAGACCTAGCTCGGGAGTCCGGAGACTGTGCGTCTTGTTGATTTTGCGTGCCCACTCTGCGACCGTGCTCTCCCATTACGCGATTTCGGATTTGGGACATTATTTCCTTTGGGTCTATATCTGGTCCTGACGGTTCATGCGTCATAGCGATTCCTGCTCCAAGTTACCTCACAACTGCTCGCCCATAACCTAGTTATAGGCGCGTCGATGTGGTTGATAAGCTTCGGTTTAAGACCGAGTTTCTTCGTAGATTGCCAAAATGAACTCAGCTAGATTCTCGGTAGGTTTGTTCTTGCCTGACTACGTTGTGTCCAGATGACTCAAGCATCGCCACTTTCTCAATTGGGTGTCTAGGGCAACTTCGAATCAAATTCCTTCGTGCCTAATCAGGTGGGTACTTGTCTGCAGGATTCTCCTTGTTCAATTGAAGCTTGTTCTCAAATCACATGCCGGGGGGTCAAGCTGCTACTTGTCCTTCCACGAGCGAACTGTGTGCTGCAACCCCTCCTCAAGTGTAACGCTGGGCTTCCATCGAAGCTTAGACCTGATCTTCTCGCTGCTAAGGACTATGTAGTCGGTATCCCAACTGGCTGGGCGCGCCGGATACCCTGGAGGGTAACTTCCTTCCACTATCTTGCCCTGGAATCCAACCATTCCGGCGACCTTTCTTGCGAGTTGAATGTTGGTGACCGGGTTTCCTGGCGAGACATTGAAGACTTCGCCTGTCGATTCCTCATCATTCAGCACACGACGATATGCATCCACCTGGTCATCCACGAACATGTAGTCTCGCACGTGATTCGGGGCGCCAATGTAGACTGTTCGATTTGAAAGCATAGAAGTCACAATGTACTCCACGAGAAAGCCCTTCTCTCCGATTCGGCCGTACGTATTATTGCAGCGGAGAATCGTAACCTTTAGGCCATATATCTTCATGGCCATCTGAAGATAGAGGTCAGCTGCAGCCTTTGAGATCGCGTAGGGAGAAGAAGGATTCAGCCGGGCGTCCTCCGGTGTGGGCACGTGTGGCTGCCATCCATAGATCTCGGCCGTCGAGGCTGCTATCACTCGTGTGCTAGGTGAGCTCTCAATGACAGCGTGAGCCACGTTCATCGTCCCTTCATAATTGATCTTGGCGTAAGGAAAGGGATCTTCGAAACTGTGTCTCACTGGCGTCAGGGCTCCCAAGTGGACTAGTGCCTTCGGCCCGATCGATGCTACAGCCGAACGCACTGAATGGTACTCTGCCAAGTCGCCTTCGACAAAATGGATCTTCTCGAGGACAGGTTCGAGCGGCCGGAGCTCTGATCGAGAGACGTGCCTTACCAGACCATAGACATCGTCTCCCTGTTCAACGAGATTCCTGGCAAGATTCGAACCAATGAACCCCGTGATCCCTGTGATGAGGATAGCCATTCACTTCTACCTCCGTCTGGGTCGCTTCTCGATATCCTCTAGGTCCTTTCCCGTGTTGGCAGCGAGCGAGAGGCTCCCTCATGGGCATATCCCCTTCGAGGGTATATGCCTTCAGTTTTCGCATGGACGCCAGTTTTTGAAACGTGAAATTGGACGCGACTGAGAATCTCTTTGTTTCAAGGACTTGCTTGATTCACAGTCCTTGTCACTTCAAAGGCAGATACAATATCGGAATATTGTACCGGAGTGGTGAGAGCGAACGTCTAGCTTCTGCAGTCGCAGTACTCGAAACTAGGCAGCTTACGGGAAATCAAAGGGACAACGTGGACCCAACATTCCGCGACCGGGTTTCGATGCTTTCTCTGGATCCTGGGGATTTTCGCGGTTCGACGGCCTAAATGGGCTTCCTCGGAGATGGTCTGTTGTGAAGAGTAGTCTCCGGAAAGCCGACGCGTGGTAGGACTACGGGTCTGCTTGGCGATACCTTCCGCAGTGCTTCTACGATTGCGGCTGAGCTGGGGTTGGAGGTTCGTTCTGTCTTCTGGGCATGCTATGACCCATATCGTCTTGGCTTGGTGTAGATTCGAAACGTAGGCACTCAAGGACGCCGGAGAAGGCGAAGCTTCTTATGACGATGCCCGGTGTCGATTATTGCGCTGCTATGGTTCTATTATCCGAGATAAGTGTGAAGTCAAGCATGAATCTCCCGACTTCAGTCGCTGAGAGAGTCAAGAGAGTGGCAATTTGCCTGGCAAGAACGAACGACGCCGGTGGTGCTGAAGTAGTGGCCTACAGACTTAGAGAGAAACTGGAAGCCAACAGGATTGATGTCGAAATCGTATGGATTCCGCATACGTTCTTTCCGAGCGTGATATACAAGTCGATCACGGAACGATCTAAGACGGACAGGATTGCGTTGAGTGCCTTAGGATTCGTAGATGTCTGGCTGAACTTCGCTGAAACGAGCCTACGCGCCCTAGACTATGACTTGCTCGTCACGTTGCATTGGAACACACTGTATCTGAGACATCCCAACATGATAGTGTACTTTCTTCATCAAGAAAGAACAGCATATGATCTGTACGCGCACGTCGCTGGGAACCTCAGTATTCTTGGCAAGGCTGCTTTCTTCGCGCAGGCGGTTAGCCGAAGGCTAGTTGATAGAAGCGTTGTTTCAAGGATTAGGAGTGATAGGATATCCGTCATTGCGATAAGTCGAAATGTGGCAAAGCGGCTCGAAAGATATTGGCATGTCCAGGCACGCAGAATAATCTACCCAGGAGGATACGATCCCATATTCCATGATGATTCTAGGGATTACGTGCTGTATTTTGGAAGGTTGGACTGGAGCGTCAAGAGGCTTTCCTTGGTTTACAGTGTGGCGCGAATGTTGCCTGAAATCCCTTTTGTGGTGGCGGGAGGTCCTCTTCATCGACTTGTTGATCCTCGCATTCTAGATCTCCCCAACAATGTAAGATTGGAACTCTTCAATGGTCTTTGCCCTATGATCGAGAAAGCGAGGATCTATTCTCATGCTTCATGTGTACTGTACCCCTCGTTGGATGATGATTTTGGAATAGTACCCGTAGAAGCCATGTCTGCGGGCAAACCGTGCGTTGTATGTACAGATGGAGGAGGCGTCACTGAAACCGTCGTTCATGGAAAGACCGGACTAGTCGTGCCGTCCACCCCAGAGGCATTGGCCCTTGCGGTCAAACAACTCCATCGTTCCGGCGCATCCATGAAAGAAGACTGCGAGGAAAGAGCAAAGATGTTCTCATGGGATAGGTGCCTCGATGAACTGTTCTCGGAAATTCAAAGATCACTATGAGAATTCATGTAGCGACCCGACTTCGAAGATTGCGTTCTGCGGCGCATCTTTGGGCGAATACCGTAAAGGAACCCGACTGTCGTTCCCAGCACGGTTTCGAGAACCTTTTACCTTGCTGAGGTCTTAACCGTCTTCGTCAAATCGAATGCTGCTATTCTCTAGGCATTCAATCTTTGGTCGAGTACTCCAAAAGACAGGTGAACCTGTCATGCCGGTAATGATGACGCACACTAGGTCCGTCTTCGCCGCAGTTGATTCTCGACATCTTCCAAGTCCTTAACCGTATTTACAGTAGCCCAGAAACCGTCGTGGACGTATGCTTTCAGTTTTCGCATGGATGCCAATCTTGGGAAGGTGGTACGCTCGACGTCGCCCTTCTCAGGCAAATAGTCGAGGATCTCCCGAGAGAAAACGTAAGTCCCAACGCTCACATACTGGGATCTGATGATCGGTTTCTCTTGGAACCCAACGACATCCTTTCCGTCAAGTTCGACTATGCCATAAGGGCTTCTCAGTGGCCCAATAGCGACAGTCGCAATACCACCGTTCGAACGATGGCACAGAGCGAAGTCAGATACGTTGATGTCAACTAGTTCGTCACCATTCATTGCAAGGAAGGCGCCGTCATCAACATACTTTTCAATGGCCAGTCTGAACCCCTCACCTGTTCCACCCTCCACGGTGTGATTGCTGTAGCTTATCCGCACTCCAAATCCACTGCCATCTCCAAAGTACTCCATTATCATCTCTTTCTTGTAGGCGACTCCCATGACTACGTTAGAGATCATGTTCGCCCTTAACCATTCAAGAACCCATTGCAGCAGCGGCTTTCCGGCAGCAACAATCATCGCTTTCGGTGAATCACTAGTCAACGGCCTAAGTCGTAGCCCCTCGCCTCCAGCTAGGACCACCGCCGTCTTGATTTCGGGTTTGCTCAATAACTCCATGCCACGGGCAGAATCTAGCATCCAAGGCGCGGATTACTCTTTGGGTAACTCTATCGGTTGCACTTTGGTTCCATTTCGCGGGGCTGTGTGCATGTCGTGCAAGAGGAGAAGTGGCTGAGATATTACCTGCAGTTGCAAGGTAGCGTGCCACCTCGGATCGTTCATGAGGTCTGAGCAAAGCTGTTAGAGTACACAAATTCGAGTCTGGCTCGGATTTCCTGGGAGGCTATCGCAGGATTCATGAATTCTCTGATGTTGTCAGCGGCGCTACGTCCTATTGCCCTTGCGAGTTCTCTGTCCGCGCAAACCGATCTCATGAGCTCGACCGCTTGTTCGACATCTGGCTCGGCCCAGAGACTCCCCTTCTCGTAAGGGCCGTAGTCCCTGTCAAGTTCCACAAGCTTGTAGTCCAAAGGCAGACTGTTGCTGGCATTCATGAAATCGACGTTGCCCCCGTATGCGGTGGCTATGACTGTTTTTCCGAGGTACATCGCTTCCGCCATCGGAAGGCCAAGTCCCTCTGACCTGTGAAGCGACACGTAGCAATCACAGGCAGCCAGAACGGACACGTATTCTTGCTCTGAGAGGTGCTTGCTTAGAATCTTCACGTTCAGATTTGCTGATGCCTTTTCCAACTTTCGCGCCCATGACGGATTGAGAGTACTATTGATGTGACTCAGCACCAAGACAGCTTTGTCGTTGTGACTGAAGGCTTGTTCAAACGCGCTGATGAGAGCGAGTGGATTCTTCCTCTCAAGGACACTCGCAAAGTCGAACACAAACAGGAAAACGCACTGATCATCTTGTAGATCGAGTTTCCTCCTTGCGGTGCGGTCGATCAAGCTTGTGTCGACAAACAGCGGATATCTCATCTTGACAACCGGGATCGGAGAAACCTTCGATAGAGATTGAACTGTGAAGGAGCTGGTCGCCCAGATCTCATCGTAGAATCGCAATAGAGGAATCCACCGAGCCGGGAATCTGGAGGTCTCCCAGTACCATATTCCGATGTTGTACTTACCGCTGAAGTAGCGAGGGCCACTGATCAGAGACGTCCTTGAAAGAATGAAGTTTCCTGCGGTGTCCGGGTTAACGTGGATCAGATTGATGGCATAAGGGTTCTCACTGGTGAGGGGAAGAGTGCTTGGATGACGCTCCCCATGGGTTCTCGAGACCACATTGTTGAGAACATGAGGAACCTGTGCAAGCTCTAGGGCCTGAGCGAATGCTCGCGAACTTGCTGCAATACCAAAGCGTCCTGTGAAGAAGCCAGCAAGATTCGCTCCGAATTCCAGCCTGCGGTCTAGGCTGCATTTCTGCGAGGTGTTTTGACGCCAAACAGTCCGAAGTGCCTGTTTCCTGATCTGGATTTTGATTGTCCTCGCTTTCTGGCATAGGAAGCTTCTGAATCGACTAACTAGGTCATATGAATGGCGTGCGAAGCTGTGCTGGTCGACCAAGCCTATGATTCCCCAATAGGAGTGGAAATGATGGAGTACTTCATCATGGGGAACTTGTCTATCTTGTTCTTTAGGTCTTTCTTGAATTGTGTCATCCCAGGACCATAGGATCAAAGGTTGTGAACCGCACTCGGCGAACCAACATTCCAGTTCGCTCACGATCTGCCATTCGGCAATACAGTCGCTAGGCTCTTTTGGTGCCATGAAGGAGGCGAGAAAGCTATCCGACCGTCCCACAATGCGGTTGACTGGCGTTCTGTCCATTTCCCAAATAACAATGGAGCGCGATTTATCACGCACGTGATATTGGAGATTCAAACTCGGCTAAACCCCAGACGGCGAAAAACCATTCTAAATCTTCCTCGTTCATCGCTGTAACTTCAACGGTGTCTCAATCGGATGGCCCTGGATCGTGAACAATCTTATGCCCGAAAGGTATGGGCTGAGGGCATGAAGCATGTTGATCGCCCAAGCGGTTGATACTTGCCCGCGGTGCGGGATGCCCACAAAGATGTCACCGCGAGGACGAATATGTTCCCAGGCCATACCTCAAACTACGTTAGGGACGCCTTAAGCTCTCTGATGTCGAGCGAGATATGATCGGAGCAAGTGATTTCAAGATGGGGTCCGCGAGAAAGCCTTTCATGTGCTCAAGTAGGTCGAAAGCAAGCGTTATTTCCCTCGCGTAGGTCTGCCCAGTGTCCCCGCAAGTGAGCACTCGGAGGGGAGCTTGATTGACCAACACAGTGCGCCACTACCTAGACATGATTGTTGTCTTGGCCCAGAAGGACTTCAAGGTACGGTACAGGAACTCAGTCCTCGGATTTCTCTGGTCACTTCTCAATCCGCTCGCTTCGATGCTCATTCTGACACTTGTCTTCTCGTTCTTACTGCGTGTGAACATCCCAGGCTATCCCGCTTGGCTGTTGCTTAGTCTCCTGATCTGGAGGTTCTTCTCCGTCGGCACGAGCCAAGGTCTATACAGCATAGTAGCAAATGCCTCTCTCGTCAGCAAGGTCTACGTGCCCCGTCACGTGATCGTTCTGTCGAATAACGTGGCAAATCTCCTCGGCGCCGGACTCGAATTCCTGGCTCTGCTTCCTCTGCTCATCTTCTTGGGTGTGAACCTAACCGTTTACGTGATCTTCCTTCCCGCAATTCTGGTTATGGAGTTTCTGCTAATCTTCGGATTGTCACTATCGATGTCCTCGCTCAACTTGAAGTACAGGGACTTCGACCAGCTATGGGGCCTCGCTCTCCAGCTGGGGTTCTTCCTATCGCCCATAGTCTATGACGCGAGTCTGATCCCCCAAAGATACCAATTCTTCTACTCGCTCAACCCTATCACACGCCTGATCGAATCGACAAGGGACATCTTCCTCTTCCAAAAGCTACCGTCCCTTTCCGCCAGTGCCGTGATCATCGGAAGCGTTGCGATCTTCATGCTGATCGGATTCCTGATCTTCGGACGGCTTGAGAGTCGGTTCGCGGAGGAGCTCTAGACATGTCGGTCGTTCACGTGGAAGATGTCTGGAAAAGGTTCAGGATCCCGCATGAGAAACGCACAACCGTCGTGGACTACATAGCTGGTGCGCTATCGATCCTTGAAGGGAAACGGTACAGCTATGAGGAGTTCTGGGCGCTCAAGAAGGTCAGCCTCGAGCTTGAGCATGGAGAGTCTTTGGGCATAATCGGCCCAAACGGAAGCGGCAAGACTACGCTGCTCAAACTCATCGCTCGCATCATGAAGCCTGACGAGGGCGCGATATCAACAAGCGGATCCATGGCAACAGTTCTGGAGCTTGGAATAGGGTTTCACGGCGATCTCACCGTCAAAGAGAACGCTCAAGTCTACGGCGTCATAATGGGGTTGCCGCGCTCCGAGATGAAGAAGCGCATGGACCCGATCCTCGACTTCGCGGGCCTCACCAGATTTCAAGATGCCAAACTCAAGAGCCTCTCATCCGGAATGGTGGTCCGGCTGGCTTTCTCGATCGCGATTCAAACGGAGGCGGACATATTCCTGGTGGACGAGGCGTTGGCGGTCGGCGACATGGACTTCCAACAGAAATGCCTAGAGAAGTTCCGTGAGTTCAAGAAGCAGGGGAAGTCAATAGTGTTTGTCTCCCACAGCATGGCCCTGATCAGAGACTTCTGTGAGAAGACGCTCTACCTCCAGGGCGGTGAGGCGAGAGCTTTCGGACCGAGCGAAGAAGCGATCAATCGATACGTCGAGGACGCCAAATCCTCGACGCAACCGTGATAGGCCGCTCTCAGTGTTCAACGCAAGAAGGCCAGACGTGCGAATTTCGGAAGATCATGACGGGATGGGCGACAGACTTGGCTAGAGATATCACCCAGACGCCGCGAGCCGTTGCGATTCTCGTCCTCAACTACAACGGGAAGATCCATCTCGACGACTGCTTCAGGTCAGTCCTGGCCCAGGTCGGGCCGCGAGATCAGGCGTACCTCGTCGATAACGGCTCCGCCGACGGTTCCATCGAATACGTCAAGGAACATTATCCTGCTGTGAAGCTGATTTGCTTTGAGCGTAACTTGGGTTTCGCGGAAGCCTACAACCGCGCCGTCACAAGCATCGGAGAAGAGCTTGTGGTTTTCCTTAACAACGATGTTCAGGTTGAGAAAGGCTGGCTTATGGAGCTGAAGTCAGTGTTTGAGAAATCTAACGATCGCGTGGCTGCTTGCGGGAGCAAGATTCTGTTCTACAATAGTCGAGGCTTGGTCAATCATGCAGGCGGGAAGTTGACCCGCATAGGTGGTGGCATCGATCTCGGCTTCATGACGCGTAGCATACAGGAGGAGTATCATGAGCGGTGTGTTGGATGTGTGTCAGGCGCGTCGATGATTGTGCCTCGCTCCGTCTTCCTCAGCCTCGGCGGCTTCGACCCTGACTTCTTCGCCTACTTTGAGGATGTCGATTACTGTTGGCGTGCCTGGCTCTTCGGGTTTCGGGTCCTCTACGTGCCGCCCTCGATCATGTACCACAAGTTCAGCGCTACGATGGGCCCCCTCCTGAAGCCCGAAAGAGTATTCCTTGGCGAGAAGAACCGCCTCCAGACGATGCTTGAGAATCTGGAACTGCGGAACTTGGTCGCAGCTGTGGTTGTTTCATCTGCATATCTTGTCTCTCGTGTAGTTTTCTTCCTCGCGCAACGAAGGCTCGCGGTCGCTCTGGCTATTCTTCGGGGCAACTGGTGGGTTCTCCGCCATTTTCCCAGAATAGTCGTGAAGCGAAGACGCGTGCAACGGAGTCGGCGAATTCGTGACAACTTCTTCGTGCCCCATCGTCTGATGGCATCATTCTTGGAAGGGTTCAGAGAGTTTGCCCGCCTGAGACGTCTCGAGCGCGATCTGAATAGGATCGGTGGCTGGTCCAAGCAGTGAGGTTGAGGTATACCCCTAAGTGCCAGAGTCATCCTGAGAAAAATCGGGATCTCGGTCGTGCGCACTCAACAACATAAGTTCGCGGTTCCACCGGGACCAGACTCAAGGCCGGTAGGCCTAAACGATCTTTCGGCAACTGCCTCACAGGCGGCAACGACTAAGGATCGTCTCCCTCGAGCCCTACGAGCTACGTCAATGTGCTCTTCGCCGTCAAATGAAGCGACGACAATCCCAAATATGCATCTGACGAAGAATCCCATCGGAGCCCTAACGTGTGAATGAAGATTAACTTCAACTGTCTCAGTCTCAGCATGTCCGGGGGAAACAGGACTGTTCTTGAGCTTGCGAACAGGTTGACTGAAAGGGGACATGGAGTCACAATCACGACACTCGGTCTGCCAAGAGACGCTAAGTGGTTTTCCTCCGTCAAGGCCGACGTCAGATATCCGATAATCAGTCCGATCATACGAGGTCTCAGAGCTCTTGAGCTGGCCACAAGAGGACGATACTGGTGGCGTCTCTATGACAGCTTGCTATTGTCGGGCGGGCACGTTTTGTATACATGTTGCTACGGCGATAGGCTTAATCACTGCGTATCTACGGACCTCTAGTTCGAGCATGATAAGTGGCGTGAAGATTGATCATCGCAGCAATCCCCGCTTGGAACGAGGAGAAGACCATAGCGAAAGTCGTAGTCCACGCTATGAAGAACGTGGACAAGGTGGTCGTGGTCGATGACGGGAGCACTGACGATACAGCGACAATAGCGCAACACCTAGGCGCCCATGTTGTAAGACATGACGGTAATTTGGGGTACGGGGCAGCAATACGATCCTGTCTTAGCATTGCACGCGACTCGGATTCAGACGCGTTGGTCATACTGGATGCTGACGGTCAGCACGACGCGGATGACATACCTAAATTGTTGGCCCCGATACAGTCTGGACAGGCAGACATAGTGGTCGGCTCCCGGTTTGCTGGGGGAGAGATTCCTGAGATTCCTTCCTATCGTCGAGCCGGATTGAGGCTTACTAACGAAGCCACCAATCGCGTGGCCAAGCAGAAGGTTTCGGATACTCAGAGCGGCTTTCGCGCATATTCCCGTAGGGCGATCCAAAGGATGAGGTTGCATGAGCAAGGAATGGGGATCACTTCCGAGATCCAGATCAGGGGGAGCGACGCAGGCTTGACGATTGTGGAGGTGCCCGTGGGGATCGCCTATCAGGGATTGCAGACCTCATCTCAGAACCCGCTTAGCCACGGTCTGGAGATTCTCTCAGCTATTCTTCGAATCGCCGGCGAGAAACATCCGGTCGCCCTATTCGGAGTTCCTGGTTTCATCTCGATAGTCGCCGGGCTTGGAGGCTGGCTTTGGGTTGCGAACCGTTTTGCGGAAGTCCAACAACTTCCGATCGGCGTTGCTCTGGTGTCAACTATACTTCTTATAGCAGGCGTTCTCGCCGTCATGACAGGCGTAATCCTATACACAATTGCGAACGTGTCAAGAAGGCTCGGGTGACGAAGACGAATCGAGACCTGTCATGTATCACGTGAAAGGATCTTGAAACGCGCTCCCAAGCCAAGCATCTGCCCACTAGTATCAGTCGTGATAGTCAACTACAACTCCGGACCCGACCTAGCGGCGTGTCTGAGATCAGTGGCAGGCTCCACGTATCCCAGAAAGGAGCTGATCATAGTCGATAATGCGTCGGAAGACGAGTCGATCAGGCAGGTGCCGGCTCTCCATCCTGATGCTAAGATTGTGCGAAACCGCATGAACCTAGGCTACTCGGGAGCCGGCAACATCGGAGTTGCGAAGGCCAGAGGAGATTTCGTCGTTCTCTTGAACCCGGACACAATCGTCGATGAATGCTGGCTTGAAGGCCTTGTCGATGCAGCCGCTCGGTACCCTAGAGCAGCTTTCTTCCAACCAAAGATCCTACTCATGGACGATCAGCGCATATTGAATTCCGCTGGAAACATGATTCACGTTGCTGGCTTCGGAATCTGCCGAGGCATCGGGACACTAGACGACGGACGCTTTGACAAAGAGGTTGAAGTGTGCTACACTTCTGGCGCGTGCACCTTAGCTCGTAGGGAGGTTCTACGTGAGATCGGACCAATGGATCGCTTGTTCTTCGCGTACGGTGAAGACAAGGACTGGGGCTGGAGAGGCCTCATGATGGGATGGCGGTCAATGTACATCCCATCATCAAGAATCCTGCATAAATGGAGTCCTATCCTCGGGCACAGTCGAGAGAAACTCTATCTTCTTGAATTCGAACGCCTACTCTCGATCTGGAAGAACTACTCCCAGCGGACGCTACTGATCGTTGCTCCTCTACTCCTCCTCGTGGAAGCTTCGGTGCTTATTCACGCCACATGTAGGGGCTGGCTGGCTGAGAAGCTTCGGAGTTACTCGGATCTATTCCGCATGCGAAAGGCTGTGGCGCGCGCAAGAAGATCGATCCAGGCGAGAAGAGTCATGGATGATGGTGCGGTAGTTGGAAATTTCGTTGCGGAGATTGAGCATCCTTATGTCGGCATCATCGCCCCAATCCTAAACAGACTGGTGGTCTGGATCTTTCGTCGGCTGAAGGCATCGATCTGAGGAGAGGGCTCCAAAGATCGGGTCACCCGACGTCGGCTACAGCCCCAACTTGTTCAGTACGAAGTCCACTTTGCTCTTGAGCCCGAGTCCGTACCCATATCGCACCGCGGTCCCATGAAGGAAGTGATGCACATACTTGCTTATCGGGAAGTCTTCCAGTTCATATCCCTGCGCTACGGCGGCATTGAAATGTCTCATGACGGGCAAACCATGATGCTCAAATCGCGGGAACAGGTGGTAATCCCGAACTCGAAGCATCATGAAGGCGCTGACGAGAACGCGTATGCCCTGAGGAGCCGGGAATCCCCGGGAGTTCACGGTGATGACCTGCCCAACCCCATAGATCCGGTCTGACTTTTCGAAGGTGTCGCACATAGGCTCAAGAAATCCGCCTCGGTGAGTCTCCGTGTCCGTATCAAGGAAGCATACGAACTCCGTTGTGACTAGCTTCATCAGTCGGTCCATGGCGGGGCCATGGTGGAGGTTAACTTCGGAAAAGTGAGCCTGTAACGATGGCGCATATTCTTGGGTTAGCTGGTGGATTAGTCCAATTGAGGGTTCCCCGGAGCCATTGTCAAAGATTACAGCTGGCACTTTCGGATAGATCGACTTGAAGGATCGCACAGCCCTGTCGAGCAAATCCGGCGTCTTGTAATGCACAAAGGCCACCGTGACACGGTTCGCGACTGATGACCCTGTCATGGCTCTTGTTACCTCGTCTAAGCATTCCATGCCTGTCATTCAACGAGGATTCTTGTCAGGACGCAGCTCTGGAAGTGTACGCGAAGACTCATTTGGGAGTCAGTCAACGAGTCGGCGCCACCACCACTGATTCGATCTATACCATTCGACCGTCCTCAGCAAGCCCTGTTCAAGGTCTACCTTGGGTCTCCACCCCAAATGATGGATCTTCTGGCAATCCAGAGAGTACCTGAAATCATGCCCTGGACGATCCGTGACGAATTCTATCATCGTCTCCGGAAGGGATAGATGGCGGAGAATCTCTTTAGCAATGTCAATGTTCTTCTTCTCATTGCAACCCCCGATGTTGTACACTTGGCCTTTCTCACCCTTCTCCAGAACGAGTCCAATTGCTCGACAGTTGTCCTCTACAAAGATCCAGTCTCTGACGTTCTCGCCAGTCCCGTAGATAGGCAGCGGCCTTCCGCGAAGCGCGTTCGTAACGAGCCTTGGGATGAGCTTTTCCGGATGCTGATTTGGGCCGTAGTTGTTCGTGCTCCGAGTCACGGTCACGTCTAGCCCGTACGTGACATAGTAGGCGTTGACAAGCAGGTCCGCGGCTGCCTTGCTGGCGGAGTACGGGCTAGATGGGCTAAGCGGATCGGTCTCACTGAATGATCCTTCGACGCGGCTGCCATACACCTCGTCTGTACTAATCTGCTGAAACCTAACACGGGCTTTGCGGCAAGCCTCAAGGAGGACCTGCGTTCCAAGAAGGTTCGTCTCAAGGAAGATTTTCGGCGTGTGAATGCTGCGGTCGACATGTGACTCAGCCGCGAAATTTACGACGGCATCCACCTTCCGAACGAGAGAGTTCGCGAGCCTGGCGTTCCTAATATCTCCTCTCACGAACTTGTGCCGCTTCTCGTGCCTTAGATCTTTGATGTTCCTCAAATTCCCGGCATACGTCAGCTTATCCAGGTTTACGACTTTGTAGTTCGTCTCGTTGAGAAGTTGGCGGACGAAGTTACTACCAATGAAGCCTGCTCCGCCGGTGACTAGTATCTTATCCATGCTTGAGCCCCGGCGCGAGCCCCCAGTCGTAGGGAATCTGCTTCGTATCCGGCGGCAGCCTGAACTCATCAGGCTGCTTGTAGTCGTACAACTCATTCGGGATGTTTATCGCGTACGCGGTTTCTTCTCCGATCGCCTTGAAACCATGCTGTACGAGCGGAGGGATCTTTACGAGAAGAGGTTTTCGGTCGCCAAAGAAGATCTCCTCGATACGCTTGTAGGTTGGAGAACCTCTCCGGGAGTCGTGTAGGACAAGCTTCAACATTCCTCTGATGCATGTCATGTTGTCTGTTTGCTTCTTGTGGTAGTGCCAAGCCTTCACGACATCGGGATACACAGTTGTCAAATACACTTGACCGAACCTCTCGAAGAGCTCCCAGTCCGACCTCAACAACTCCGTCAGGCATCCCCTCTCATCAGGTATCGGCTTCAATTCGCGGATAGTGACCCCGTCAATCATCCGACCTGCAACTCCACCGTTCGCATAGTTCATCAACCCAACTTTATTATCCCTTGGCTCCTTCCAGCAGATCGGTGTCAAGGGGACGTCCAAGGGAAGGGTCGTTGTTACGGGGAGCAGCGGCCTGCTGGGAAGAAGAATTGTGAGCGTTCTGAGCCGCGACTTTGAGGTCGTAGGTCTCGACAGGTACGTCCTAGAGGGTCAGAGGGGGCTGGCCGTTGACATTACTCAGAAGGAGAAAACGTTGGAATCAATCCTGAGCGTGGCTCCGAATATCGTCGTTCACACGGCAGCGGAGACGAACGTCGACCGCTGCGAAACCGAGCGGGATCTGGCGCGTAGAGTCAACGTAGAGGGAACGTCTAATGTGAAGGACGCCTGCGTGAGAGTCGGAGCCAAGCTGATACTCGTCTCAACAGACTATGTCTTTGACGGCGACAAGGGGAACTACGCCGAGACAGACGAACCCAAACCAATCAGCTTCTACGGTCTCACGAAACTCGAAGCGGAACGGGTCGCAGCGTTCACTTCGCCCTTTCTGATAATTAGAACGAGCGTCCTCTACGGGTGGCACCCGACAAAACCGAATTTCGCAACCTGGATCTTGAAAGGACTTCGTGAGCGTCAGACCCTCAGAGTAGTCAACGATCACGTCAATTCTCCTACCTTCGCTGACAATCTGGCGGATGCAATACGCAAAGCAATCGAACGGAACAGTCAGGGCATACTGCACATCGCCGGAAACGAAAGGGTCAGCCGATTCGATTTCGCACGGAGGATAGCAGGGCGATTCGCCCTCGACGAGCACCTATTGGTTCCCGTACAGATGAAAGATCTGAACTGGGTCGCCAAGAGGCCAAGAGATTCCTCTCTGAATGTTGGAAAGGCTGAAAAGGAGTTGGGTATCGAACTATTGGGAGTCGACCGCGGCTTAGAAGAGATGGCAAGGAGCCGACCATGAGGCAGGGATCACAGACATCGCGATCATCCTTGGTACCTTGGCGCTAGGCTGGCGGAGTCGGTACCTAGAGGACCGACACGATTAGGGGCTTCCGGTTCTCGGAGGGACTTCGACGAATCTCATCTCCACATCAAATGGTTTCTTCTCCATCTCACTCTTCAGGTCCTCTTCTTGAAACGCGAAGAGTGCGATTGAACCTGTCACCTTGGCGTTGGCTATGGTATAGGACTGACCAAGGGCTAGCGCCCTTTCGCACTTGATCTCAGCAGCTTTGGCGTACAACCTCCCCGCATCAGTGAGGTTGATGTAGTTCGAGCGGACGAGGTTGTCGACCTTCGATCTCGCCTGCGTTCGGCCAAGGATTCTGCACAGTACGTACTCTGCTTCACTGAGGTTGAAGTGGCACGTGTTGGCAGTGATCGCTGATAACAGCAGCGGTTCTAAGAATATGCTGGCGGCAGGTGTGCCCAGAAGCATCTCTACTAGGACTCCGCTATCGAACGAGAAGCTATCCAAGCTTAGATTCACTTATCCTCCGCGCGTACCTTGCGAAGCTCAGCCCTCACTCTCGATGGATCGACTTGGACTGGCGCGCATGCCTGCCTGAACAGTTGCTCGTCTCTTGCAACCCTTGAGAGAAGATGGCGAACCACCTCATCGTAGTCAACCTTCTCACTGGTCTTTGCTTGAAGCTCGGCTGCGAGCTTGAGGAGCTGCTTCCGCAGGTCCTCTGAGATGCTTATTGTGGTCTTTCTCATGAAGATCTCTGGTGAAATGTTCACTATGGAGATTATAATTGTTATTGAATACATGACCTCCATGGGCGTTATGAGTCCTCCTCAACTCGCTATGATGATCGTCCAGCCTTATTTAGGGGGGTTGGGATAGTAACTACGTGGAAGAGAGTTCATCATCCCATTGGAGTGACGAATCTTGGATTTCAGATCTCTGCTTCTAGGGCTCAAGCAGATGGGTTCAGGCCTTGATGGCCTGTCAGGAGGACTCGAGTCGCATGCTGTTGCCTCTCATTTCCGTATGCCTGTTAAGCGTGCCTCGAATGACCTGCGGCGCCTCTGGAGGATGGGCTTCCTCAGGAGGACCTCTGTGAAGCGGGGTTGTCTCACTAGGGGAGGGAAACCATGCCACAAGGGATTCGAGTACAGATACCACCTCTCCAGCCAGGGCATGAAGTACGTCAAGTGGCTTCAAGCCGGAAAGCTGGCGGAGGACATGGCGTACGAGGAATTGATCTCTGAGGTCCTATCGTACCTCCCAGACGATTTGAAGGATAGGCTCTCAATACTGAACCTCGCGAAAGCGACCAGGAGATACAAAGGCCCTAGCAGAAACATGAACCTCCTAGACGGCAACACTGTACCTGTGATCCACCTCTCAGCCGAGAAGACGAGGTTACAATCTGAAAAGGGAAGGCTTGAGGTAGAGAACGCGATTCAGAAATTGAAGGTTACGAAGCTGGAAGGAACCATAAACAACTACATGGAACAGAACACAATACTAGGCATCCTCCTGGCCCAAGCATACGTCTTGGGAGCCGAAAACAAGAAATCCGCCGAGTCCTGGAGGAAACAGTTCGAGCAGGCTCTCATTATGCTCACCAAACTCTCAGGGCTTCCTCTACCTCTCCCCACACTCAGCCGAAACAAGGGAGACGACGCGAATACCCTCAACCCAACCAATGACGCCGATGCCCCACTGTTCGACCCACACTCCGGCATATCACGCATACCAGCCGTAATGGGAAGAGCAGGAAAAGGAAGCCCCCTACTCCCCTTTTCCTCATTCGTCACCTCGTGGAAAGAACATTATGGCAAAACATACACACTCACGGTAACCACACCAGAAGGACCTGGCCGAATCGTAGCCACATGGAAGATAACTCCCGAAAGTATGAGAACCATCTTCGAGAAGTGGCGAACCCCCGCGCAAGGCGGCGGACTCACACTCGACAGGATCATAGACGAACACACACGCCACATGAAAGAGAAAGACTAAGATCCGGCTCGACTGAAGTCGGGAGCTTGCGCTCGCCCAGTTATGGTCAGGAATCGTTTCTTTTGAACTTGAATGACACGTGGCTGTTCACCCGTTTGTTACGGTGGTTCGGACGCAACGGAGAGCAAGTAGGCGCGGTAATCGCTGTTGTAGCTCTCAGCAAGCTTGGCCACCTGCCGAGCGTCAATGTACCCCATGCGGTACGCAACCTCCTCCAAGCAGGCAACCTTCAGACCTTGCCGGTGCTCGATTGCAGCAAAATACTGTGCGGTCTCAAGCAGTGATTCCGCGGTGCCTGTGTCAAGCCAAGCGAATCCGCGACCAAACTTCATCAACCTAAGCTTCCCTCTGCGAAGGTATTCCCGGTTCACGTCGGTAATCTCAAGCTCGCCGCGGGCGGAAGGCTTCAGGCCCACTGCAATGTCCAGCACATCGTTATCATAGAAGTACAGTCCAGTGATCGCATAGTCAGATTTCGGATGCTTTGGTTTCTCTTCGATCCCGACGACACGCCCATCACTATCGAACTCGGCAACGCCGTATCGTTCGGGGTCTCTCACCGCATACCCGAATATTGTCGCTCCAACATTCTCCGACAGCGCTTTCCGCAGGAAGCCGGAAAGACCTTGGCCGTAGAAAATGTTGTCACCCAATATGAGTGCGACCGAGTCGGCTCCGACGAATTCTCGACGAATTATGAGGGCTTGGGCGATTCCGCCAGGTGTCGGCTGCTCCGCATAGGAGAATGATAATCCAAGCGCTCTACCGTCCCCGAGTAGCCGCTTGTACATTGGGACGTCTTGAGGGGTACTGATCAGGAGGATGTCTCGGATCCCTGCGAGCATCAGCGTGCTTAGTGGGTAGTAGACCATCGGTTTGTCGTAGATGGGAAGCAGATGCTTGCTGATGATGCGGGTCATTGGGTAAAGGCGTGTGCCCAACCCGCCTGCCAGTAGGATACCTTTCATTAATCACGCCTTCTCGATATCGCACTAGTATTGTCACCTAGGAGAACAATAACACTTGCGAAGACGCTTTCAGATGGAGAATTGAATCCGTTTTTCAGTGGATTTCCTTCTAATGTTTTCCTGTTCAACGACGTTGATGACACACAGTTTTTCTCCCTGATAACCGTGATTAGCGTGAACAGCATTACTCCTGTGAAGAAGGATAGGAAGCCCAGAATCCCAGAGACCATCACCCCCTCCCCATGGCAAATAGCCCCATCATCTCGGTGTGATTTGGGGCAACTCTTTTGCAACGACCCCGCTGTGCTGTGAGTGTAAAACCTAGACAATCCAATCTTTGCGCACCGTTGCTAGGGGAGTCAGATACAAGGCGGCGCATCTCCGATCTTCAATTATCTGTCGGACGAGCATGTTAAAGAGATTGAACGAGGAATGCTAGCGAGAGACTGAACCTCGCTTGCCTCGAAACTGTCTGAAGCCCGAGGAGAGGGTGAGAGTT
>Ga0208321_1000262_pt1 | contig 45091 bp, 51 predicted proteins | sample June2015DPH_4_15_FD_184692 | JGI IMG/M metagenome (GOLD analysis project Ga0208321, IMG submission 184692) | Peatland microbial communities from SPRUCE experiment site at the Marcell Experimental Forest, Minnesota, USA - June2015DPH_4_150... | ecosystem: Environmental > Terrestrial > Soil >... | reverse complement strand
AAAGCCCATTGGCAAAGATGCTATCAACCATTTGCATCGGCGACTTCACAAGCGTGTACTTGGCTGTTTTGCACGGGGTAGACCCGACGCCTGTTAAAACCATAAACTATCTGAAAGATGCACTGAAAGAAAATGGCGTTAAAGAGAAAATAATAAGCGAATTATCAAAGCTCAGCTAACTTGAACGTTTTAAGCTACGAACTTGGCAAATTCTGCTTCTGCAACCCCAAGCGGCACCATTTGCGGTGGACGTTTAAACGCATAAGCACACACTGGCTCTACGGCACCTTTTAGCTTCTTGTTTAACGCAAGTTTCACGGCTCGCACTACATCAAAGAGCACTGAGCCAGCGTTTGGTGCGTCAACAGTTTGGAATTTGAGGTCAATCTTCATTGGTGCATTGCAGAAGTACACGCCGCTTATCCAGAAGTAACTATCACGCTTGTTCTGCAGGAAATCCACGTAATCAGTTGAGCCAGCCACAATTTCAGCTTTGTAGGGTAATGATGCGGCTACTGACTCAGTTTTTATGGTACGTTTCGCATCACGTGTGCGGTCTAAAGTGTCAACGGATTCTGTTCCTCCGCCAACGTCAAGCTGGTAAGTCTCATCTATTCTTACCCCATTATCTGAAAGCAGCTTAAGCAGCGTTTTGTGCAAAGTGGTTGACCCAACCTGATCCACCAAGTCGTCGCCGACAAGAGGAAGCTTTGCATCAGCGAACCGTTTAGCCCACGCCGCGTCACTGGCTATGAAGTTTGGCGTAGTGTTAACGAAAGCGCATCCTGCTGCTAAGGCTTGTTCAGCGTACCATTGCGAGGCTTTTGCGGCTCCGCTTGGCAGCAAATTAACCATTACTTCAGCGCCCGCATCCTTGAGCACCTTAGCAACGTTAGCATCAGACGCACTGCTAACCTGTATGAAAGCTTTAGTGGATTTTCCAACACCATCCAGCAACGGACCCTTGTTAACCTTAACACCCGTTACAGGCATATCACAAACCTTTGGCGCGTTATTTGGCTTAGCAAAAATGGCTTCGGAAAGGTCTTTTCCAACCTTGCGCTCATCCACATCAAAAGCCGCGACCACCTGGATGTCTTTTGGGCTTAAACCTGCCAAAACTGGATTGCGCAGTCCAACGCAGTCTTCTGGCTTTTGGAGCTTAGCGTAGTATTGTATGCCTTGGATGAAGGCTGAGGCGCAGTTTCCAACGCCGATTAATGCAACTTTTACTTTGGGCATTATATTTGCACCTTGCTTGGCTTTTCTATTTGCGTTTGCCTTATAAAAAGCTACTCTGCATTAAAGCTTAACCGAAAACAAATTAATGACAAAAAAGAACTTACAAGCCTTCTGCTTTTTCTGGTATCTTCCTTGGAGTCCATAAGAAACCCTTATTAAATGACACTGGCTAAAGTTTCAAAAGTCACATGCTTTAGGGCGGGTAGATCAGTCTGGCATGATCGCCACGTTGGCATCGTGGAAGTCGCGGGTTCAAATCCCGCCCCGTCCACCAAATCCTTCTAAATCCATGCTCGTTTTGTTTCTTTTATGTTATCGAAATGTGGATCGTCCGAGATTATTTTTGCGTGGTTTGTTAGAGCTGTTGCGGCGATTATGCAATCACCCATAGGCAAGTTCTTGTATTGGCATTTGAATAAACCCGCTTGTCGAGCAATTATCGAGGTTAGATTTTGTATTTCTATGCCGCTTTGAATTAGAGCTTGATAACGGCTTTCTGCCACGTCCTTTCCTCTTTTCTCACAGGTAATTTGGATTATTTCTGCTAATACTATTGTTGGTAGTATGCCTTCGTTTTTTGCAATAAGGTCTTTCAGTTTTCTAGTTGCCTTATCTTTTGTTTCAACTTGAGTGGAATAGAAATATTCTGTTAGAAATCTTGTATCAATGACTTCTTTCAAGTTAGTACTCTTCTCTGAGTTTATCGATTTTTTTATTTATTTCTTCAGGTGTGCCATATTTTGCATCGATGCCTGCCATATCTTCAAGTTTTGGTATGGGTTTGAATAGTATTCCTTTTTCCGTGACTTCTACGAGCAGCTGGTCGCCTTCTTTGATTCCGCATTGTTCCCTAATCTTAACAGGAATGGTGGTTTGTCCTCTTCTTGTTACTTTCACTATGCTTTCCACGTTCTTTGCCCTCAGTATTATGAAATTATATCCTACCATAAAAGATTTTCCTATCTGTGTTAAAAAATAGGATTTATCAAGAAATAAAAGTAAGACAGAATGAAGAACATTTAGGCTATTCTTTTTCTTTCTGCACAATTATGCTTGGCTTGCGTTGTCTACTAGGTGTGCTGTTCCGTCTGGACAGTAGACTTTTTCGCCTTCAGTTACTTTGCGGTAGCGTTTAATGCATGGCTTCTGCAGTCCGCAGCCGTCACAATCTCGCGAAATCATTTTTAAAAAATCACCCCTCTTCGTGGTCTCCATATGCATGGCGGTGATTACATTTAAGTTATTTTACATCTTAGAGCTTGGTATCTGCATAAGTCTTAAGTTGTGCAAAACAGTTGAAACTTAAGGGAAAAAGGGGTAAAATGGACGCTTCCAACTTAGCTAATTTGGCTTTAGATTTTGCCAGCATAATAAATTTTATAGCCCTAATCTTGATGCTGAGGGCGGTTATTAAAAACAGAAAAGTGCTGCGTGGGTATAGCATTGTTGGCGCTTTCTTAACGTTTGTATCAATCGTTGGCTTTGAAGTAGCCTACTACCTGCTGGGAAACGTAATCGGTTTTGCATTGGGGTGGGCAACCGTTGCGTTCTGGTTCATAGTTTTCATTTACACTTTTAGGCAGAAATTGAAGGGCTCAGATAAAGAGAAGGAAATGGTTGAGCCTTAACTGGCTGGAAACTGAATTGTGAATTTTGCTCCTTTGCCCACCGTGCTTTCGAAGCTGATAGTACCGCCGTGCGCTTCTATTACTCGTTTGCAGACGGCTAAGCCGAAGCCTTGTCCTCTTGGTTTAGTGGTGAATAATGGCGTAAAAATTTGGGGTTTAATTTCTTCAGGTATGCCAACACCAGTGTCTTCTACTGTTAGAACTACTTGGCCTTGACTGTTAATTCGTGCACTTAATGTTAGTTTTCCGCCGTCAGGCATAGCTTGCACTGCGTTAGTTACTAGGTTTATTAGAACCCTCTTTAGAAGCTGTGGGTCAGCTTTCACTTGCGGAAAATCTTCTTTTATATGCGCTTGCGCATCAATGTTTAATGAAATGGCAACAGAGGCAAAGACGACGGTAACAAGTTCCTTTAGGCTGATTGGTTTTTTATCTATCTTGACGGGTCGTACGAACGCTTGCAAGTCAGAAACAATCTTGTCCATGTAGACTGCTTGCGCTTCTATTACCTGTATGCTCTCCTGTAAATTGTTCTTGAGTTCGCTTTTTGGAAGTGTTTCAACTTCGCATTTGGCTAGGTATAATTCGCCGATTACTGTTTGAAGTGGGTTTCGCAGGTCATGCCCAACCATACCTGCGGTTTGACCAATAGTTGCTAAGCGCTCAGAGGCTTTAAGCTGCTTTGTTCGTTCCTCAATTATTTTTTTTAAAGTTCCAGCGTGTTCTTCAAGATTTTTCTGAAGCTCCTTTTGTTCGGTTATGTCTCGAACGATGGACCATGTTCCTATTACTTTTCCTTTTCCATCAGTCAGTCGCCAAGTCCTAACTGATGATGGAAAAATTGAGCCATCTTTACGTTTGTATTCTCTTTCGAAAACGATTGAGTGGCCTGTGGTTAAGACTTTTTTAACGATTTTTTCTCGCTGTTCATGCCACTTTTCTGGCAATAACTGCTGGGCAGTGAGGCGTCTTAGTTCTTTTTTTGAGTAACCAAGCATTTTCGCGTATGCTCGGTTGCAATCAATCATTTGTCCCTGCAGGTCCCGTGCCATAATTCCGTCTTGGGTTGTCTCGTAGAGTCTGCGGAAACGTTTTTCGGACATGATAAATTTCTGTTCGGCGTTTTTGCGCTCGGTTATGTCCATAAGCACTGAAATAATATAGTCCTTTTTTGGACTGTAAGCGTAAGCTTGATAACACTTATCTTGAGGCTGAAAGTAAACCTCGCATTGCTCTGGCATGCCAGTCTTAGCTACTCTGCCATACATGCTTATCCACTGCACAGGGAATTCTTTTATTTTAGGATTAAACTGGGTTGCTTTCTTGAGGATTATCTGCTCTCTTTTAACCCCAAATATCTCCTCATATGACGGGTTTGCCTCTAGCAGGATGAAATCAACTGGAACCCCTTTTTCGTCATAAACCATTTTGCACAAGGCAATGCCGCCTTGGGTCAAGTTAGAGAAAATAATTTGGAATTGTTGACTGCTTATTCCAAGCTTTTCAAGCAAATCCCTGCGGTTATCATCGCTGTAATCTTTGCCTTGTGAAGGGGTTTTTGAAGAATGCTTCAATGGGGGCATCTGCTTATTTGCCTTTGATTGAGCAAAATCGATAGAATTTTCTATCATATTAATCCACAAACTCATAAGCAATTATTTAGAGAGTGGAGAGAGCATAAAAAACCTTTCCAATATCGCATATTTAATAAATAACAGGCTAAGTGCTCTTAGTTAGCTGCAGTTTAACGGTTAAAGCAACGCAAACTAACCACTTGCAGCTTTACTGGTTTTTACGGCTTTTTTCTTTGGTTTCTTAAACCCATCAATAGCATGATGCATTGCTAAGGCTGGATGGTGCAGAATCATGCGTGGCCCTGAGTACCGCATCACTTTTTTTACTTGTTCTCGCATTTGAGGCTGGTAACAGTGTATTGGGCATTTTCCACAAGTGGTTTTTTTCTCTTGAAAAGGGCATTTGTCCAATCTCATCTTTGCATAATCTAAGAGTTGGCTGCATTCTTGGCACAGCTCTTTGCCTTCTTTTTCATGATGACCCTTGCAGTAGATGCGGATCATGGCTTCGATGGTCTTTTTTTCCCTTTTTATTCTTGGATGCTCAGTGTTCAATGATTTGCTTTCCCCTTGGCGCTCAAAGTAGTTAAGCCATCATGCAAATAAGCGTTATTGAAAAATGCATCGGAAACTGCGAAAGTCTAATTTTGCTAAGTTGCGTGATTTTCACTTTTGCCTTTAAAACTTTCAGGATAATTTTATGTTTTTAATTTAGAAATAGTCTTTAAGTTGGTTTGGAAATAGTATTTGCGAAGTTTGTATGCCGACTAATTTGCCGCCTGAAGCGATGGATAAGTGGGAGGAGGTTGAAGCTGCCCATACTCCCAGAGAGAAGCTGCAGAAGATGCAGGAGTTCCTTAGTTGTGTCCCTCAGCATAAAGGTACGATGAAGCTTCGGGGCACGATTAAGAAGAAAATGTCTATTATCCGCGCCGATTTGGACGATAAGAAGCGTAAGGGCACGGGCAAGGGCGGTGGTGGTCCGAAGCTTTTTGTTGAGAAGGAAGGTGCTGCGCAGGTGGCGTTGCTTGGCATGACTAGCGTAGGCAAGAGCTGTTTGATGAGTGCGGTGACGAACGCGAATGTGGTTGTTTCGGCGGCGCCTTACACGACGCGTGAGCCTGTGCCTGGTATTATGAATTATTTGGATGTGCAGTTTCAGATTGTTGAGGCGCCTGCTGTGATGGAGGGTTCGGCTGATGGGCGTGCGTGGGGTCCGTTGACGCTTGGGTTGGCGCGGAATGCTGATGGCGTGGTTTTGATGGTTGATTTGTCTCGTGATCCTGTGGGGCAGTTGGAGCTGGTTTTGAGCGAGTTGGAGAAGAGCAGGGTGTTGGTGAGTAAGCCTAGTGGTCGTGTGGATATTGATCGGCGGCATGCTGGTGCTGCGTTGCGGATTATTCTTGTGGGTAGGCTTGTGGATTGTTCGATGCGGGATGTTGAGGATTTGCTGCGCAGTTACAAGATAACTGATGCTATTGTGAAGATTAGTGGTGATGTGCGGTTGGATGATGTGGAGGATGCGATTTTTGAGACTACGACGTATAAGCCGGCGTTGGTTGTTGCGAATAAGTTGGATGTTAGGGGTGCTGAGGCGAATTTGCGTGTTTTGAGGCGGTATGTGAATGGGAAGTGGCCTGTTATTGCGGTGTCGTGTGAGCGTAAAATTGGTTTGGATGAGTTGGGGAAGGCGCTTTTTGAAGGTTTAGGGGTTATTCGGGTTTATACTAAGATGCCTGGGTCGAGGGAGCCGACTGGTCGTCCTTTTGTGCTTAGGCATGGTGCTACGGTTAATGATTTGGCGAAGAATATTCATAAGGAGTTTGTGTTGAATTTCTTGTTTGCGATGGTGTGGGCTAAGCGTTTGCCGTTTAGTCCTAAGAAGGTTGGTTTGGGTTTTGTTTTGGAGGATGGGGATGTAGTGGAGATTCACACGAAAATATAGCATTAGGTCAAAAAAATTTTGGGTTCAATTTAGATAGTGGACATATGTCTACGCGTAATTCTGTCAATCCTAAGCATGTTTGGGGGTTTTCGAGTTGGAATTAAGTGCACTAGATAGTTTATGGAAGGGGGAAGCTTCTAAATAGAACCTATTATGCTGGGCTTATTCAAAATAGTTCGTCAATACAGAAATTCAAATAGAAAGGAACAATACCGCAATAGAGCTTAACATGGAAAGAAAAAAGTTATGACGGAGGTGGTGGCGGCGGTGGCGGAGGCGGCGGCTCAAACTGAGCATTCTTGTGGCGCTTCCTAAGTAACAACAAAGCGGCAAGGACAACTACAACTACCACTATCGCGCCTACTACAGCATATATCAACCCTGAAGATACCGGAGCTGGAGATTGTGTAGGCTGCGTCGAGGAAGTAGCGGTAGGTGTTGGTGAAGGTGACGGTGAAGGTGTGGGTGTCGCAATTACCGTTAGCGGCGAGGACTGAACCAGTACAGAATAATTTGCTATTTCACTGGATAACTGAGCTGTATTATCCGTGGGCGTTGCCGTAAACCGCACAGAATTACCAGGCGCAAGCGAGTTAGATAAGAAATTTGTGTAATTCAAACCTAGAACCGTTCCGGAAGCATTATAAAATGTTGTAACAACCCAGACATTCCCGGTCGTCTCGTCGCCAGTGTTCTGAACGGTTCCTGTAACAGTGAACGTGCCAGTACTATCAAGGTAAGAAGTGACAGCTCCAGTTGGAATCACAAGACCTGAATACGGAGTTTCACTAGTATCACTAACGTAACCCACTGAAACGGTAACATTGGTAACCGAAGAAACCCAGCTTTGGTCTTGGGTCACGCTATTCTGAGGAGTAAAATCCAAGTAGAAAGGAGCCTTCTGCCCAGGAGCCAGATTGATTCCAAATGCTCGAGACTCAGCTGAAGCTACACTTCCGGTAGAATTGTTAGCAATGCCTGTAACATACAAGTAACCTATGACGTTTGAACCCACATTCTGTACCTCACCGACCGCAACCAAATCACCAATGTACAATGCTTGAACAGTGTTCACAGGAGCAACGTACCAACTGTAACTGAGAACCTGAACTTCCGAAGCGTCCGCTCTCACACTGGGGGCCGGCAACATACTAAACGTAGCTAAGATTAAAGCCACTAAAATTAAAGCAGTTATTATCTTTTTCAAATTATCCTCACTTCAAACATTGGATTCCTTATGAAGAGGTGTTTCGTTATTACAAGAGTTATTAAAGCTTTTTCAAAATTACTCCCAAATGGCGCGGATGCGTGTATTGCGTATTCTTGCATTTTGCAGTTTTTGCATTCAAGCGGTTCAAGCTTTTCGGCTTGTTGCATGCCTCTATTGTACGCTTTCCCGTTGTTTTAAGGGTTTATTGATTCCAGAAAATTAAGGAACATTGTTTGTTTTATCTGCTTGATTGTGCGACGCGTTCGATTTCGTTGCGTTTTGCTACGCCTGCGCTTTTGATGTCTTTGTTGGCTGCGAGTACCAGTTCGTCTGCGAGAGTTTCTTGGATGCTGCGTGGGTTGTTTATGCTTGCGGCTCTTGCTCCTTCACTTATGTGGCGGATTGCGAGGTCGATTCTGCGTTGTGGTGCTACGTCGACGGATAGGTGGTAGACGACTCCTCCGTAGCTGACGCGTGTGGTGTCTTCGCATGGAGAAGCGTTTTCCACTGCTTTAACGAGGATTTCTATGGGGTTTTTGCCTGTGCGTAAGTTGATTATTTCGAATGTCTCTTTGACTATGTTGGTTGCTTTGGCTTTTTTGCCGCTGTTTTTGCCTGAGCGCATTAGGCTGTTGATTAAGCGTTCTACTATGTTGACTTTGGCTTTGCGGAATCTTTGGTGTTCGTGGCGTCCCATACTATGCGGAGCGACCATTGGGGTTAAGTTGAGATAGCGTTGTAAGCCGATGTCTTTGACTGTGATGTCTTTGAATGTCCATTTTTGGAAGAGTTTGATTTCTTGTGGTTGTGCTGTGGTTTGTGCCATGGCGGTTTACCTTGCTGGTTTTTGTTTTCGTCCGTAGACGAGTTCGTTTAGTGATACGCCGTTTATCATGACTACTTTCCAGCGTACGCCGGGGATGTCTCCCATTGCGCCGCCTCTTGTTCCGCCGATGCCTTCAACGACGACTTCGTCGTGTTCATCTACAACATTGAGTGCGCCGTCTCCGGGTAAAAACGCGGTGATGACCCTGCCGTTTTTGATAAGCTGCGTGCGGACGCATTTGCGGATGGCGCTGTTTGGCTGTTTTGATTCAACGCCTACTTTCTCTAGAACGATACCCCTAGCTTGTGGTGCGCCCTGCAGGGGGTCTACTTTTTCGTCTAGCCTAAGCATGCGCCTGTTAAAGTAACGGTCAGACCAACGGAAATTCTTCCGTTTCCTTTTTAGTTGTCTTGCGGCGAATTCGCCTCTTGGTGACTTGGAACCCATTCTTTAGATATTCCTTCTTTTTGCACATGCATAGTCATAACACCAATATATAAACAAAACGAACCAACAAATCAACAATAACACTGAAACGCTCGGTGAAAACCAGTTAGATACTAATTAAGGATTGGTTCATACCATTTTTTGGTTTTTTTCTTGGATACAAATTCATCCAGTGAATTGCCTTTGGGAGTGCCAGCGGAATCGTGGGCATTTTTTAAGAATTAAAGCACATTAAATAGGAGGACTACTGAAACTTTAAAAACATAAAAAATATAGTTTCCTTATGGCAAAAATTTCGGCTAAAAGTGAGAATCCTAATTTCTTTGCATCGACCCCGTATACATACTCTATTTCAGATTCTGTGGCTCTCAGAATTCATTCGGATACAAAGCCACAAAACATGAAAACAGCAAGCTTGCAGAAAGGCTTGATTCTTTTATATAATGGGGCTGAGGTCGTTGGGGAGGGAACAGGATTTGGAGTTCCTATTGGAAAATACTCTGATGAAACATTTTTCTCAGGCTCATCATTTCTCCAAGTTCATAAGCAGGAGAATTCTGTCATTATTCGCAAAGAGTTTTTAATGGATATGATAGCGCGGGACAAATTCCGAAATCTCAAACTTGAAAACATGAAGTTGCGCAGGAAAATAGACTCCGTTTCTTTGCTTTACCAGAAGCACAAACGTCTCGCTCAATTCATTCTTCATGCAAAAGGGTTACTTTTCAAGTTTGGAGTAGAATCAGTTTTTATTAGAACATCACCAAAAGGTAAAGTGATTGTCACTTATACCATAGATCGAAACCGAATTCTGGTGAAACTGAGCTTTAGTAGGCTTGACCGCAATAATCTCCAGAAGGTCTTTGTGTTAAACGAACAAGGAGCACATTTCTTCAGGAAATACTCAGATTCAGAAGGGCTTAAGTTGGATGATGAGGAAATCGGCGCTTGGGACGGTGTGACTGCGCAATCAGCGAAAATATCAGATAAAAAAGATAGAATTGCCTTCAGTCTAAAGAATGTAGAAGGAACTATGTTGCGGCGAGGAAGGGAAATGGTCAAAGGCTCTCTAAACTGGATCGGTCTAGATTACGAACTTAACCCCGAAGATGACCAGTTCGAATATGAAATTGAAATTTTTGCGTGACCCTTTCAGATGAAAACCGTGATTCTGGTTTATCCGTACTTCCACCCCCGTTATGACACATCAATTTTCAGATTTCCGCCATTAGGATTAGGATATATAGCAGCATATCTAAAACAACATGATATTTCTGTTGGAATTGTAGATTGCACTTTTCTCAACCAGAAACAAGCTCTCAAAAAAATTACCGACTCGAAGCCAAAGATAATTGGAATCCAGTCAATGTATTCGATGAGAAATAAATCACTGGAACTAGCCCAGCTTCTGAGAGGCCATTGTGAATTACTTGTTGCGGGAGGAGCGCTTCCTACGACACAGCCTGATGCTTTTCTAAGGGACTTCGATGTCGCTGTTATCGGGGAAGGAGAACAAACAATGCTCGAGCTCGTCAACCAGTTCATAAATGGCGGTGCTTTGTCTCAGATAAAAGGAATAGCGTATAGAGATAAAGACACAGGTCAAGTTAAGCGAACCTCTCCGCGGGGTTTAGTTAACGACTTAGACAGGTTGCCGCCCCCTTCAAGAGACTTGTTCGATAACTATTCTTACAAGAAGTATTACTCTGGAAGGTTTGGCTACAAAACCACAGCGATTATGACCTCCAGAGGTTGTCCCTTTGCGTGTGATTTCTGTAGCAGGCCGGTCTTTGGTAACGAGTTCAGAGCAAGATCAGCATCGAAGGTAGCTGATGAGATCGAAGAGGTCATTTCTTTGGGCTATAATAGAATATGGTTTGCTGATGATTGTTTTACATTGAATCGCAAGCGGCTCATTGAAGTTTGTGACGAGATCATCAAACGCGGATTGAAAATTGGCTGGGAATGCCTATCAAGGGTTGATACGTTGGATTCGGATGCAGCTGACAAAATGAAACAAGCCGGATGCGTGAGGATGTTTTTTGGAATCGAATCCGGAAACGATTCAATCCTAAAAATCATGAAAAAGCAGATAACAACAAAGCAAGCATACACAACCGTTCAATTGTGCAAGAAGAAAGGCATCAAAGCAGGAGCATTCTTTATCCTGGGGTACCCTGGCGAAAACGACAAGACCATCCTAGATACCGTAAAGTTCGCGTCTTCGCTTCCATTGGATTATCTTTCTTTTACGCTTCCTTATCCTATTCCTGGAACACCCTTATTTGAAAGACTGAGGGGAAAACTGGTTTCAGAAGAATGGGAAGAACCCACGAATATTCAGATGATAAAGCATAAACTACTATTCGATTCACAAGTAACTGAGCTCAAGTTGAAGTTCGCAGTTATTAAGGGAATGATTCAGTTTTACACTCGAAAATACTTAGGTGAACAAGGCTACGCATTTATCGGCAAACCGTTTGAGGCTGTAACGGACGCAATCTATGATAAAGCTGATTGAGCATGCGAATATTTTGGCTATCTTTAGCCTCAACGGATTGCTTTCAGGTTTTCGCAGAAAGCATGTCCACGGTTTTTGATGAAGAGGAGCTCGCTTTTGAACTGACTGTTGTCATTTCGTTCAGGTCAACTTCATCCTTTTCCTTAATGCAGCCGAAAGGCCTGTAAACCAATAGCAATTCTTCGCATTCACCCAATTCTGTGCACCCTCTATTCTTAGCCTCATCATCAGATACCGTGCACGTTCTGACCTTTGCCTCATTCAATCTCAACAAGCTGTTATCGTTCTTTACAAGATACTTTCTTACCTTAATTTCGCCAATTTTCTTTCCTGCGTCCTTTGCCATAAATTATCTCCTGACACTTCCAGTTGCCCATGTTAACTGCTATTATCGACTTTGGTATTTAGACTTTCCAAATCTATGTGGATAGAGGCTAAAGAGACTTTTGATTTGATTTTATGTGGGGGTTTGGGGATTAAAATTTAACCCAACCAACCGAACCTACTTTCTGTATTAGATCATCAAAAATCACTTTCTAGAGAGAAAGCTTTTAGCCCATAAAAGCAAGTATTAAATAAATGAGAGGGGATTTGGATGGAGAAGAAGTGTCCTGTTTGTAAGCAGGTTTTTACGACGTTTGATAGTAAGAAGAAGTATTGCAGTGATGCTTGCGCTAAGAAGGCTGGCAAGGCAAGGTAGAGTAGCCTAGCTGAAAGGAGTCAAGCCATAATATGGTCAGCCTCCGCACATTAATTTATCATAGGCAAGGTTGCTAGAACACTCAAACACGCAAATTAAAAATAACAGTAGCAACCTAACTATCATGTTGGGAGGCTAAGAATGGAGGAATATGTTAAGGGAGCCGAGCCTGACAGATGGCATTGGTGCAAAAACTGCAAGCAGTACCCCCGCGTCGTCATTCAAAGACGCTCTATGAGACCGAGTTCTGACCTCTGCGACGAGTGCACAGACATAGAAAAAATCGCACTTCGCAAAATAGCAGCAACATAACCGAACTAATCCCTAAAATTGAGATTGCGAGTTTACAATGCAGCTTACAGCCTATGCCCTGACCATTAGACTAAACAAGTGGCAGAAAATAGTCGTTTTACTTTATAGGATTTTTCTTATAAAGCTCTAAACACTGCTTCAAATGCTCCTTCTTATGTCTACTTAAAGGTTCTTTATCTTGCTCAAAGAACTTTTCAGCATCTTCCCCTTCCAAGATAGGCATCGGTTTTGGCAACATTACAGTTCAATCCTTTTAATAATGCGTTCAGGGGGTATAAATTTTATCAATATAACCACTCAGCAAACTATTGGTAAATTTCGTTAGGGTTCAAATAGGCACCTATGCCACAGCTTTTCTTTAGGTGAAAGAATCTTTGCTAGTTAAACTAGCCATTCTGCTTGCGGAGAAGTTGAATTGGCAAATTGTAGTTTGCTTTTTAGGTTAGCATTTCATGTGCCACCGCAACGGGCAGGCGCCATAATTCAAACAAGAGTTCAACCAGCCCCTGAATCTACATATAAGGGAGAGGGGAGGTCACACAGAGCGCAGCAGAGCACAAAAAACCGCCTTTAAATAAGGAGGCTATAATTTCTTCCGAGCACCAGAGTCCAGCCAAAGCAATCAGCATGCTTTTATTTGTGACACAAGAACTATCCCTTAACAAAAATCGAACTCACATTAACGAAGGCAAGCAACATGGTTGAGCTTAGAACGCAAGAACAAAGATTACTCTCCGCTTTAGGATCACTTGGCGGAAAAGCTTCAGTAGAACAGTTGATTGATGCTTGCGGTTTCCCAGATACAGCAGTCATGCGCAATGCGCTAACTCTTCAAGAAAAAAACTATGTCACCATACATACTGAACACCAAAACGTCATCAAACTAACCCCAGAAGGACAGCAATACGCCAAAAACGGTTTGCCTGAACGCAACCTGATTTTAACCGTGGCGCAGCTTGGCGAAGCAGCGGACCTGCAAAAAGCGGCAAAACAAGCAGGAATCAAGCCGCAATTCATCCAAATCGCGCTTGGCTGGGCAATAAGAAAAAAATGGGCAATATACACTTCAGAAAACAACACTATACGCATTGCAGAACCGCTGTTGCATCAAGCGTTTATTGGTGAAGGCTGTGACGAAACCCTCATCAAATACCTAAACGACAAAAAACAAGCAGCACTAGAAGACCTAAGCCCAGAACTAAAAGAAGCGGCTGAACAACTGAAAAAACGCAAACTCTTAACCATCGAACCAAAAACAACACGCATACTCCAAATCACCCCACAAGGTGAAAAAGCAGTGTTAGAAGCTGTAGTGGAACTAGTGCCAGTTAAAAGAGTAACTCAACTTACCCCTGAATTAATAATCACAGGGAAATGGCACACCACAAAACTCCAAAAATACAATATCCAAGCACCAGTAGCCACAACATGGCCAGGAAAAAAACACCCCTACCTACAATTCCTCGACGAAGTCCGAGCAAAACTAGTAAACCTCGGCTTCCAAGAGATGACAGGCACCAGCGTTGAAACCAGCTTCTTCAACTTCGATGCGCTCTACACGCCACAAGACCACCCGGCACGCGAAACAAGCGATATCTACTATATCAAAGACCCGCAATATGGCGGCATAAGCCAACACGCCACAACCGTACAGCACGTAGCAGAAACGCATGAAAACGGCTGGACAACAGGCTCAACAGGATGGGAATACAAATACTCACTGCTGACGGCGCAGCGCTTAATTCTCCGCGGACACGGCACATGCCTCAGCGCAAGAACACTCGAGAGCAAAACCCTCGAAATCCCCAGCAAACACTTCTCAATCGCACGAGTCTACCGACCAGAAATAACCGACAAAACACACCTGTCAGAGTTCAACCAGGTTGAAGGCATAATCATAGATGAAAACCTAACCCTGAAAGACCTCTTAGGTGTACTCGGTAAATTCGCCATGGAAATCGCTGGAGCAGACAAAGTTTGCTTCAAACCCGACTACTTCCCATTCACAGAACCCAGCGTAGAACTAAGCGCCTACAAAGAAGGCTACGGCTGGGTTGAATTCGGCGGCTCAGGAATCTTCCGCCCAGAAGTCACATTACCCTTAGGCGTAAAAGACCCAGTCATCGCTTGGGGCTTAGGCGTTGACCGCTTGTTTATGATGCGTGCAGGCATCGATGATATACGGATGATTTTCAGCCAAGACCTTGATTGGCTAAGGAGAAAACAGGTGACCTAAAATGCCCACAATCGACGTTGAATACTTGGAACTTGAACGCTTGCTTAACATGAGCCTTCAGGGTGACATGGCAAGGCTGGACGACATTTTAGCGTTCATCAAGGGTGAAGTCAAGCTTTACAATGAACGCGAAGGGATCGTCAGCATTGAAATGAAGGACACGAACCGCCCTGACCTTTGGAGCGTTGAAGGCTTAAGCCGAGCATTACGCGGCTACCTAAACCAAGAAAAAGGACCCAAACACTATGCCGCGGGAAAACCAGCTGTGGAAGTAAACGTTAACGCAAAACTCTGGAACATCCGCCCGTTCATCTGCTGCTCAACCATAAAAGACATCCGCTTAACTGACGCAATAATCCGTGGACTCATGCATCTGCAAGACAAGCTGGACAAAACTTACGGCAGAAGCCGACAAAAAACATCCATCGGAATATACAACCTAGACCTAATAACTCCGCCGTTGGAATACACTGTTGCCAAACCAACCGAAGTAAACTTTGTTCCATTAGGATTTACAGAAAACATGACCCTATCCGAAATCCTTGAGCAACACCCAAAAGGCATCGAATACGGCGACATAGTCAAAAAGCACTCCCTTTACCCAATACTGTTTGATTCCAAGCGCAAAGTGCTGTCTTTTCCGCCAATCATAAACTCCAACGACCTAGGCAAAGTCACCGAGCAAACACGCAACCTGCTTGTGGAAGTTACAGGCACCATGCACAAGACCGTGCTTAACACGCTTAACCTGGTCACTTCCGCGCTGATTGACCGCGGAGGAAAAGCTTACTCGGCAACCGTACATTACCCAGACAATTCAGAGTACCCAGAAAAAAAGGTAATAACACCTGACTTTAGCAACAGGCGCATGTCTTTGAGCGTTGAATACACAAATAAGCTTCTAGGGCTGAAACTTTCGGCACAGCGCATCGCTGAGCTTCTGTTAACAGCAGGTTTAGGCATCGAAAAAACCCAAAAAGACAGCGTAGACGTGCTTGTCCCATGCTACCGCATCGACGTAATGCACCAAGTCGATTTAATCGAGGATGTCGCCATCGCTTACGGCTACAACAACATTGAACCGCTATGGCGCGAACTACCCACAACCGGACGCGCAAAACCTGACCAGCGGCTGATTGACATTGCCCGTGAACTTATGGTTGGTTTAGGCTACCAAGAAACATTAACATACACGTTGACTAATCAGGAAAGCCTCTTTGACAAAATGAACGCAGAAAAAACCAAGATAGTTGAAGTCGCCAACCCCAAAGTGGTCACCATGACGTGCCTGCGCAACTGGCTGCTGCCAAGCCTAATGGAATTCCTCAGCAACAACCAATCCGTAGAGTTCCCACAAAAAATATTCGAACTCGGCAAAGTTACCCTGCTAGACGAGGCTAAAGAGACTAAAACGCGAGACGAAGAATGGCTCTCGGCGGCAACAGCACACGCAAACGCAAATTTCACCGAAATAAAATCCGCCCTAGACGCGTTCCTAAGCAATTTCGGGGTTGATTGGCAAATAAAAGAAACCGCTCATCCAAGCTTTATCGAAGGCAGAGCCGGCAAAATCATCGTCGGCAATGTTGACGTGGGCGTTGTCGGCGAAATCAACCCGCTCGTGCTTGAAGCGTGGAAGCTCGAGAACCCAGTGGCAGCTTTCGAAATTAATCTGCAGCGGATTCTTGAAAGCAAACTAGCAAAAAATCATAAAGATTAAGTTATACATATAGGCTGAGACAGAAGGGAAAAAGTTTGGTTGATAATGAAAAACCAGAGCAAAAAGTATGGATTTTTCAAGGCAACCCATTGAAGTATCGAGTTTATGAATCTCTTTGCGACGAAAATTTGAAGCAGGATACTTGGCTAGTTAGCCGTTATGGAGATGAAATGCATGTTGGCGACGTTGGATTAATTTGGAAAGCACGAAAAGGAAGTGGAATTTACGCTGTAGGTGACATAATATCAAATCCTCAAGAAATGTATGAGTTGCCTGAATCAAGAAAGTATTGGATATATGAATCTGACAGGGGCAAAAAAGCCCTAAGAGTATTAATAAGTTACAAACTAAAATTAAAGCTTACAAATGCTCTCTTTAGCAAAGAGCTACGCGCAATTCCAGAACTTCGGTACATGGAAATATTCAGACAACCGCAAGGAACTAATTTTAGAGTTAAACCTCCAGAATGGCAAATAATCCGTGAATTACTAAAACGCAAATACAATTTTGAAAGCGTTTAGAACCATGAGAGTGTTCCGTTTTTCCGAGCGGTTTTTAGGCATAAAGCGTAAATTGCGTAGCCCAATGGTACAATAATGGCGCACATCAATGCCAAAATCTCTAGGTTTGGAAGAATCATTGGGATTGTCCATCCTGTAAGCATAAGTCTGATGCAGTAGAAGAAGTAGTATTGCGGTAACACATAAGAAATAGCTTGCAGCACAGGCGGCAGGATTTGCGGCGGAAAAAGCACGTTGCCAAACAAGCTTGTCGCTATGGTTATGAGTGCAGTTACAGGGTCTCCTTGTTTAGTTACTATCAGGATGCCGGCGCCTATCATGCTAAAACCGATGAATGCGCTGATGCCTAAGGCTACAACAATAATTGTTCCTAAAATGTTAATGCTCAAAGCTACACCAAAAATAAACACGCCGATAGCAAGGTAAATCACCACTACGCCCGTGCTCCAGATGAAGCCCCAAATAGAACTGCCAACTATGAACGTTGTTAAGCCAGTTGGCGAAACCAAGACCTCTTCCAGCGCCCATGGATTAATCGTTTTCTGGACTAATGTTAGGCTTTGGGTTAGATAACTGCTGAAAGCTAAACCGATAATTAAGTACGTTGTAGGAGTCATATTATACTGTTGAAGCACGCTTTGCATGGATGCGCTTGAGCCAAGATAAGCGAATGATAGGGCACCGAAAACTGCTGTTAAAACAAGTATGGCCATGTTTGTCTTGTAAGTAGAGAAGCTAATCATGTCGCGCTTCATGAAGTAATAGATTTTTTCCAGTTCCTCAAACATGCCTATGCCCGCCTAGTTAATTCAATAAACGCGTCTTCCAATGTGGGTTCTTCCCGCTTGAAGTCCACCAATTTAATTTTTTGCTCGAATAAGAAGTCGAAGATTGACGGCAATTGATCAACACTTTTAAGTTCAACGCACAAGCCCTTTTGGTTAGGCATTAAGCCTGCCTCGGTTTTTTCAGTTATGTTGATTATGCCTTGTAGAGAACGCATTTTCTCTATCTGAGTTTGCGTTATTTGCTCAACTATTAGGTAGATTAACTCTTCTTTCTTGATTTTATCCCTCAAAGCGTCCGGAGTGTCGCAGGCAACGATTTTTCCCTGCTTAAGAATGCCAATTCTATCGCAGATTTGCGCTGCCTCCTCAATATAATGTGTAGTGTACAGCACTGTTTTGCCTGATTCCACTACAGTTTTTTTAACGAAATCCCGAATGTTCCGCGACGAAATCACATCCAAACCAGTTGTCGGCTCATCCAAGAGGATTATGAGAGGGTCAGGAAGCAGCGTTCTTGCAAGGGCAAGTTTTCTTTTCATTCCCCCAGAATACCTCTGGTAGAGGTCAAATGAACTGTTTTCTAAACCGACCAGCTTTAACACTTCTATAATGCGTTCGTGCCGTTTTTGTCTTGGAACATTATAGATTGCAGCGAAGAATTCCAAGTTGCGGTAACCGTTGAGCCTCCAAAAGAACCCTCTCTCTCCAACGCTGAAGAGCGTGCCAAGTGACCGTTTAACTTTCATTTGCTCCTTGATTATGTCATAACCATTGATTAACGCGGTTCCATAGTCTGGCGGAAGAAGAGTGCACAGAATCTTGACAAGGGTTGTTTTTCCCGCTCCGTTCGGTCCAAGAAGCCCAAAAAGTTCCCCTTTCTTAATCTCAATGTTAAGGTTGTCGATGGCGTTTACGGAAACTGTTTTGCGCTTGAAAAATCCAGTTTCGGAGTTTTGAATTTTTGATTTAAAGGTTTTCGTTAGGTTAATCGTTTCGATGGCGTTTTCGCTTTGCAACCGTTAAACCTCTTGCCTTGATTAATTTATAATGTTCTGCAAGCCTAATCAATGTTGCACCAAAAAGCAGTCAATTAGAATACAGTTAAAATTTATGAATCCATGGAACAAGCTGCTGGACATTTTCGAACTTTTCTGAAAGTGGCAACTGCAAATATGCGCCATACCTGTTATAGTATGGTGAGCCTTTTCTTGAGAACAAAGTTAAGACTTTGCCATCATGGTTAATTTTGAAGCCCACGTCACTTGACTCGTGGCCTCTTATCAAAATTTTAGCGTTCAACTTTCCAAGAACATCTTCCGTTACATTTTTTCCAAAGAGCTTCCCTGCACCCCTCGGCGAAAAAGAAACGCCCTCTATGCCTTCGTCAGGGTCGCTCCAAAGCAAATCTTCCAGCAAAGCCAAATTGCGGTTTTCTTGAGCCAAAGCGATGTCTTGGAGACTGCTGATTTCCGGAGAAACGCCGCCATGAACCATCAAATAGCGGTCCTCCACAAACACCGCATTGTAAAAATAAGCGCATAAAGCCCGTGTTTTCTCATAAGCCGCCTGCCAATCTTCCGCAAACCTGCTTTGGAATTGGAAGGGCAAATCATGCGGATAACCCAACAAATCCTTTGGCGCTTCATGATTTCCACGCAACAAAACAACTTGCCCGGGAAAAGCAAGCTTAAGGCTCAGAACTGTATAGTAGATTTCTGCTGATTTATCTCCCCTGTCACCATAATCACCCAAAAAAATCAACGTTGCCTCCTCCGTTTTCTCCATTTTCTCGAGGAATCGGCTTGTTTGCAAGATAACTACGAGGCTTTCGAGGTCTCCATGCAAGTCGCCTATTACTAGCGCTTCGCCTAACGGTTCAAGTTTAACTAAACGGTTTACTATTGTTAAGTTGCCGTCTCGCCCACTTTCACCGCGTAGCAAGGAAGCGGCTCTGTCCACTGCCTCAATAAAGCCACTGCTTTGAATGCGCAGGGCTTCTTCGACAAGTAAAGATAAATCCAAAACAAAACACGCGCAACTAGGGAATTTGAACCTTTGTTTCAATTGAGCTGTAAACGTTTCTTTCAATTGACCGCTTAAGATTGCCGATTTTCTCCAATGCCTCGTTGTAGGTGTTCTCTTTGACTGCTTCGTGTGTTTCGATGCTTGTTTTTCTAGCTTTAAGCTGGTCAACCTGTTCCTGAAACACGGATAAGCTACGTTTTATCTCATCCATCTTTGAAGAAGCTAACAGCTGCTCTTTTGTGGTTGCCATTTCCACGCATCTAATTTGAAGCTTTGCCAATGAGTCTTTCCTGAGTATCTCATTTAGGGATTGCTCGGCTTTCCGTGCTTTATCTTGTTTTAATTTTAATTTGTCTTCTGCCATTAAACTCTCAAGTTTCTGCAAAATCTCCCTAAGCATCGGATAACCGTTTTCCTCAGTTGTAAACGCGTCTAAAGGCTTCTCCAAATACTGATTCACCTTGCTAAGCTCATCTGGAGTTATTCCCCCTCCACCACCCGAGGTGGCTAATGCTTGCATTTTTATGAAAGGTTTTTGAAGATGCCTCAGCGAATGTTTCAATTCACCGCTTAACGTGTCTATCTCAGCGTTCACCAAGTTTAGCTTATCAATCGGTCCGCTATTTTTCAGCTCACCAATTTTTTGCTCCAGCTCAGCGATTTCTTTTTCGACCGGTATGCGCTCATTCTTTATTTTTTCTTTTTCTTCTCCGATGGTGACTAGTTGTTTTTGGACGTTTTGAAGTTCATTTAGAAGCTGGAAGGCTTCTTCCAAAGTTTTAGTTTTAATGTACTCTTTTGTAACAAAATCGTTGAGGATTGCATGCGCTTGTTTAGCTCTTTCGTATACGGTTAAGAATTTTCTTCTATCCATGATGAAGAAGGGTGAAATTCTCGGAAACCAGTTCTTGATGTCTATTTCGGTTACCATTAAGATTTTTTGAGTTTCCTGAGCATACCTACTTACGGTATCATATGAGATTTCTTCTGGCGGATTTAGTTTTTTGAGGCGGTCAAGGAATAAATGAGCGAGTTTGTTTAGGGCTCTAGCTCGATTGTAAACTTTCATATTTCTTCTTTCGATTTCTCTTGTACTGTTATCCAAGAGCATCTTGCTTACATCCCCGACGCCCTGCAACGCCATGTTCATATCATCCCTTAATTTTTTGGCTTGGGCATGTACAGGCGAGAGGATTGAGCTTGTTTGGTTTTCAAGCCAACGTTTCACTTCTCCAGACGATGAGAACTGAATTGTTTCCGTCAATACGCTTCCCTATATCATATGTTATGTTGGCTTATTTATCAATTTTAGCCTACCATTTTTTGAGTAACTACTCTTAAATAGCTAACGGCGGCATTGAACAACCGAGACGGAGAAATAAAAATTGAATACAAAAACACTTTCATTAATCATAATCTTTGTAGCCTTAACGACAGCCCTAAACATTGCCGGACCAAAAATTCCAGCACCGTATGCACCTTTTTTATATTACCAAATTTGGGAAATACCCATAGTTGCAGTCTTCCTAACGGTCGGTCCAAAAGCAGGCGTATCCGTGGCGGCGCTAAATACGTTGATTTTACTAGCAGTATTCCCAGGAAGCTTGCCAACGGGACCTTTCTACAACTTAATCGCCGAACTTGCAATGTTGATAGGCATCTTTGCAGCGTACAAAATTGCAACCCTCAAATGCCCCACAGAAAAAATAGGCTCCTTCTTGAAACAACATAAACTGGGACTTAGCATTTCCGCTACCGCTCTCGGAGTCACAACCCGCGTCATAATCACAACAGTTACAAACTACTTCTTGATAGCTCAGCCCTCACCAATCGGCTTTGGTTCATTCTTCTCCTTTGCAGGATTAGGCGGTCAGCAAGCCGTATTAGCATTCTTGCCGTTCAGCGCATTATTCAATGCTACAATAGCACTCTACACAATTCCCATTGGACTCATAATAGCAATAGCCATTAACTCAAATTTCAAACAGCTAACATAAAAAAAGAAAAAACTCTTTTATTTCTAAATATGAGATAAGCAAAAATTAGAAGCCTAAGGATTGAGCTAACACCTTAGGGTTGATTTGTCCTGCTTTGAAGGTTCTGCCTGTTTTAGCGTTGTTTATGATCAGTACTGCTGGCGCGAATAAGCCGTGGTCAATCTTGTAGAAGTCGTGGTCTGCTTCGCGGAAAATCTGCAGGAATGGTTTCCCATAATCCTTCGAAGCCATAGATGGCGCCTGCTCCATAATCTTCTGCAAGGCAGCCTCATCTTCGTAATCAACCGTGCAGTAGACGGTTCCACCGTAAAGAATGGCATCGTTTGTGCGTGCCATTGCTACTTCGAAATCTTTGCCAAGCGGCGGAATCGGAGCATAACCCATCGCGTAACGAATCACCTTAGGACTTAAACCGAGAGTTCTGAGCTTGTGAATGCCAACTTCCACTGTTCTGCCAGTTACCTGCGTCAAACCAGCGATGCTTGCGGTTGGAGCCACAACAACAATCAAGTTTTCGGCTGAAATGTTACTGGCAGTCGTCACTTTCTCAATAAGTGCATCCGAAGGCAAGCTATTGCTTTCCAGCGTGAGCACTGCTTTGTCGCTTGAGTCTTTATAGCCTATTTCTTCGTAAATATCCTTAGGCTTCAATGCCAGAGCGCGAACCGGACCAGACCCGATTGCTATTGAGTCGCCGTCTTTTATGCGCCAGCCAGCAAACTGCGAACCCAACGTTGCAATCGCCGGGTGATCAGTGCTAACAGTTATTGAGGGGAAGGTTAAGTCACCGTAGGTTTTGAAGCCTAACTGTGCTTTTCCAGCGCCGCCCATACATAACTCAGTTAATTTTTTGCCTGCTTGAAACCCGCCAGGAGCATTTACGCCTGCATCAACAACTGTGGCTCCTGCGCTTGATTTTGAAATATTTACGCCATAAAACTCGGGGTTATCAAGCAATTTTTGAGCTATTTTCCAAGCCATTTGGTTTACGCTTAAAGTTTTATTCATGAGTTTTCCCTTCAAGTTATATTATTCTTGATGTTTTTTTAATATTATTAACTGATATTTTGCCTTTTTGTCGTGTAGATTATTGCTTTTCCGTCGCTTTGTTCGCCTTCAGTGAAAGGCGTCATTTTGAATAGTATGTTCGGTCGCCTATGTCCTTATAATAGTCTATGGTTATCACTGCCCAAGGAGCTTCAAGTCTTGCTTTGCTTCAATTTGCATCAGCACTTTTCGAACATCAATATCTCGACTGGCCTTCTGCATGCCGACCTTTCCTTTATCATTTTCTGCTATAGCATTTTTGAGAAGTCATCATAAACGTTCTTTCGATGCCCAATGAAAATTACCACTACTTGGTTTTTCTCTCTATCAATCTCATAAATGGCACGGTAATCCCCTATCCTTAAACTCCAAAAATCCGAAAGCTTCAATTGTTTCCCCACTTTCCATGGATCACCAGCAAGTTCCTTAAGCGCCTCCTTTATTCTCACCTTGTCCGGCGCATCCAATTTTTGCAGTGCCTTAGCAGCTTTAGGATGCATAAGCACTTTAAATAGCAAGTTACGCTTCCTCTAAGGAAACAAGCGTTTCAGGGTGTTCTTTGGCTTCTTGGCTGCGCTTAAGCAGCATCTTGTAGAACTCGCGTGTTTTCTCCCGTTCCTCATAGAGGCTAATGATGCTTTTAATAGCGTCGCTTCGGCTTTTGAACTTGCCCTCTGCTACCCAACGGTCAATCTCTTCTAACGTTTTTTCTGGCAGTCTAAGTTGCACCTGAGTCATCATAGTCACCGTAAACAGTACTGTTTACAAAACACTTAAACCTTTCCCAAAAAAATGCCAATCTATTATAGATTAAGTTAACGTTAAAGAAAACCCTAATCCGCCTAAGGCCTGTATCCGCTAAGGGTGCAAAGTGCCAAAGCAGCGGCTGTTAAATCCGCGGTCGTTCCTGGATTGCACTTGTTTCCAGATAATCGCAGTTTCCTGTCAAACTGTCTGAGGCTTTTTTTGCCTTTGGCTGTTTCTATTCCGCCAAGTTCCAAGACAGCCTTAGCATCCAACGATACTTCTTGTGCTTTTTCTTTGCCTACTTTTCGTGAAATGAACGTGTCTGGGCGTTCAGAGAGGATTTTTAGGAAAGTGTGAATGATAGTCGTGTTCAAAGGTTTACTTTTAAGTTGCTCCATCAAGTAAGGATAGGCTAAATCGAAGGTTACTGGGTAATTATGTACCCATTCCGAGCAAACATCATCGTATCCTGAGGCAATTTTAAAAACCTCATACAAATTAACATTCTCTTTTATCAAACGCTCTTTAGAACGGGGGTCGGTAACGTCAAGGTCTGGCGCATCATTGAGACCGCTTGGACTAGCGATATCTACTGCTTCGTAGAGGTGCACTGAATCCAACGCAGTGGTTGATTTAACTGCTAAGTCAATGTTCTTGCGCAAAAAAGAGAAATCTAATTGGTAATTTTTTTTGGTTGGCGTCATGCCTGCAGCGACAGCGATGGGTACAAACAACATTATGATGCCGAGAATGGTATTTCCGCCCTTCTGCCAAGCATTAACGTCAATGGCGCAAGTCTTTATGAGTTGCCCCAAGCCAACCTCGCTAATGCAAAGTTTGTTTTCTGCCACCGAAATCCCGCGGTAAGCAGCCTCCTGAAAGGATGGTCCTGCAGCAACGGCTGAAGCCAAGAAATGCTCGCGTCTTGTCCCTTCAAAGCCAGATGTGAAGTTGACGTTGCCTGGCTTTTCTGCGCTGACTTCAAGCAGTATCGCCAGCTCTAAACATTTGGAAATGTGCTGTGATTTTTCTTCGTTGCTCATTATTGCGTCCACTTAAAATGGTTCGAAAAACGTTTATTTAAGTTTGTAAAAAGCTACAAGCAATTTAAATGGTCTTACGCTCAAGATAATAGGGATTTGCATGAGAGCACGAGAAGGCGACTTAATCAAAACAAAGAGCAACGTGGTTTTTGATGTTAAAGGCTTAGTTCATCCCGTCGGCAAAATTATTGCGTTTCCCCGCTTTATTCCCACGCCACAAGGTAAACGGCAAGGCAAAGACAGCACTTACGGTAAAGTGTACAGCCTCGATGAAAGGTTCAAGTATCTGCAGGAAAATCATCCTGAGTTGATTGTTTTTGACTCGGTCTTTGGTGAAACACTCTGTGAAGTCCCAATCAAAGAAGTAGCCGAGCATTATCAGCCTGCTGAAAAACTTGCATTACTACGTACATCCAAGCATCTTGACACGTTAGAGAATAAGGCGTTGCGGCTGGCTGAAGCGCTAAAAAAAGAGGCGGATATTCTCTGGAGCGCCATAGGCATTTCCGGCTCGATACTGGCAGGATTAACCACTGAAAAATCAGACATTGACCCAATAGTTTACGGAGCGGAAAGCTGCCGAAAAGCCTACACAGCCTTGCAGAAATTGCTCAAAGACAAAGGCTCTGAGTTCAAGCCTTATAGCCGACCGGAGTTGCAGGACCTATTCGATTTCCGTTCGAAAGACACCCAAATGAGCTTCGAAGACTTCGTCTTAGTCGAAAGTCCAAAGGCATTTCAGGGCAAGTTCATGGGAACCGACTACTTTATCCGTTTCGTGAAGGATTGGAGCCAAATAAGCGAGCAGTATGGTGATGTGTGCTTCAAAAACAGTGGCTACGCTAAAATAACAGCCAAGATAGCTGACAGTTCAGATTCACTTTTCACACCCTGCACTTACAAAGTTGATCATGTCAAAGTTGTTGAAGGCCCCATTTTGGAGCCAATACGGGAAATTGTTTCTTTCCGTGGCAGGTTCTGTTTGCAAGCAGAAAACGCTGAAGCGGTGACTGCTCAGGGAAAAGTTGAGCTTGTAACCAACAAGAAAAACCTGGGCGAATATTACCGTTTGATACTTGGCAATAAGCCGTCGGATTACATGGTTCTGTCACATGTTTAATGCAGCACTTTCAGCACTTGCTCATAGTAGCGTGGGCAATAAGTCAATGTGACCTGGTAGAAACTCTCCTTTGGCGACACTACTTCTTCCAAGTTGCCTTCAACAATTACTACTTCGTCTTTTTGCGCTTGCAAGCGGAACTCTTCCATGAAAGACAAAACCTTCTTTGCTTCAAGCGCATCTCGTTCGCCATTTAAAACTTCCAAGGGCTCAATTTTGTAGATTGATGGAATGAAAGGTGCTTCATCATCTGCAGTAACACGAGCTTTAAGATTAACCCAGCCTTTACGTTCAATTCTTGCTTTCGGGTCATATTCTGATTTGATTTCCTTCCAAGCCTTTACAGGTTCAAACTCAGCTTTTATGGTTCTTCCGCTGGCTTTATCATCATATAAACCGTAGATTTGCTTTCTTCGCTGATGCCAAACGAAATCTTCAACGCTGAAATTTTTGAATCGCCACTGCTTGCCCTTCATAGCTTGGTCTGATTCAAACTCGTTATGCAAACTTGAACGATTATCCTTGTATAAGGCTGCAAGAGCTTTTCGAATTTTGGCATTTTCTTTTTTGCCGTAAACTATAAGGTCTATGTCTGAAAGCTTCGGGTGATGGAAATCTTGGAGCATTGAGCCGAAAACGCCAAAATTGGATGTTTTTAGCCCTGATTTTTTAGTTGAAATATCAAGCACTTGCTGCATTGCCGATATGAGTTCATCTTTATGTTCAGTTTTGATTAAGGCTTGCAATCGTTCTTCTGGCTTTCTTGTTTCAGCTATGTCGGCTTCGTTTATGCCTATGACTTTTCGGCGGAGCATTTCATGGTAAATAGTGTATTTTTGGAATGTACTGGAAACTAGTTTCCAACCTTCATCATTATAGAACTTGTAGAAAATTTGGTTTCTGCCGTTTCTTGGTGCTCGCGGGTCTGTTGATTTGAAAATGTTTGCTGACGCGTATTCTGCGTCGCAGATGTAAGCGCCGGGCGGATGTGAGTAGCCGAAGACGCGGAAGATTAAGCCTTCATGCGTCTGGATTGCGTCTCGATCACGTAGTTTTAAGTTGGCCAAATGTATTCTTCCTCTGAAGTTGCTGTTCCCACAACCACTTGGTAATATACTTCGCATGAATTTGTTGATTCGACCCTTTCCAGTTTGCCCGCGACTTTGATTTCGCTTCCTGCGCGGGCGATGTTTCTGTAGCAGCCGATGTTAGAAACGACTTGAATAGGAATCTTGTCTAAATCAAGTTCAGAAAACTGATTCTGCGGTTTGTAGCCTGAGATTTTGTAGGTGGCTGGGCGATACATGGTTTCAGTGTCGTCGCAGACGGTGCATTCGAAACGCACTGGGTCAAGAGGTACATAGCGATAAGCGCCATATTTTATTTTAACTTCTTCCAGCTTACGTGTTGCATTGTACATGAAAATTTTACCTTGGTATTTTCCTTGGAATTTTCTTGCTGCTTCCAAGCGGTTGCCAACAATGTAGCTTAGTTTTCCAGTATTAACAAGTCTTGCTATGGCTTCTTCTACTAGGCGGAAGTTGTCTGTGCCGTAAATAACAAAGTCTATGTCTGATTCTGGCGCATGCATGTTCAAAGCGATGGAGCCATGAACTCCAAAATCGCTTAAGCTAACATTTGATTCTTTGGATACTAAATGGATAAGGTCTAAAGCCATTTTTTGCAGTTTGTCATGTTTTGGCAGGTTTTCCAGCCACACCAAGCGGTCTTTAGGAACAAAAACTCGCTCAATTAAATCAAAAGGAGCAGTGATTAACTCCTTGTTTCTAAAAGGGCAATAGTACAGGTAATCTGGAAAGTTCTTGCGGAAAGTTTCGATGAAAGATTGGTAGTTTTTCGCCGTGTAAAGCTTCTCTGCCCTAAAAAGTTGATTCTCGCCAAACTTCCATGTTCTCTCCAGCATTTCAACGTTAAAGAGCTCTTTGAACTTGGCAGGGATGTACTTGAGGAACGCGAAAACCCTGTCGTCTGGATGTTCGTATCCAAAAGTGTTGAGTATGAAGCCGTCTTTGGTTACGAAGGTGTCTCCGTCCATTGGAAGCCATTCTGTTTCTGCCGCTTTGGTGCACCGCGAATAAGATTAAAAGTGAACATTAAAAAAGCTATTGCATTGTATGTGGCTTGGTTATCTGAACTGCGGCAGTCATGAACTAAAGGATTGGGAGACAAAGGTTACCAAAAGCAGAATAGTTAGTTTTTGCGAAAAAAGATATATGACAAGTCATAGCATCTCTTGTAAAGGCACTGGTGATTTAGACGGCTTCATCAAACGCTGAAGAAAACAACAACGAAATGGTAGTCACACCCTGGGAAGTAAAAGGCAAAGTGGACTACGAACGTTTAATACGCGAATTCGGAACTCAACCATTAACCACCCAACTAATTGAGAAAGTGGAAAAACACACAGGAAAACTACACATTCAACTTGAAAGAAAAATATTCTTCAGCCACCGAGACCTAGACACCGTCCTTGACCTCTACGATAAAGGCATAAAATTCGTCCTGTACACTGGCAGAGGACCATCTGGGCCAGTCCACATTGGGCATCTTGTGCCTTGGATTTTTACGCTTCACATTCAACAAAAATTCAATACGCGACTCTACTTCCAACTAACCGACGACGAAAAATTCCTAATCGACGACGAAGCCAACTTAAAGGAAACACGCAAATACGCATATGAAAACGCTTTGGATTTAATCGCATTAGGCTTCAAACCAGAAAACACCTTCATCATCTACGACACCCAAGACATAGACCTTCTCTACGACATCACATTGGAAGTAGCCAAACGCATAACGTACTCCACCGCACGCAGCAGCTTTGGCTTCCAAGACAGCACCAACATCGGCTGGATCTTCTGGCCAGCCATCCAAGCCGCACCATGCTTCATCCATAAAAAACTCACAGGCGAAAACGTCCCAGCGCTTATCCCCGCCGCCATCGACCAAGACCCATACTGGCGAGTAACCCGCGACATAGCCCAAAAACTCGGCTACTACAAACCAGCTCAAATCCACTGCCGCTTCCTACCTGGACTGGGCGCAGGCGGAAAAATGAGCGCCAGCATGCCAGAAACCAGCATATTCACCATGGACCCACCGGATGTGGTGAAAAAGAAGATTTGGAACGCTTTCACAGGCGGCAAAGGCACGGCAGCGGAACAGCGGAAAACAGGCGCCGACCCAGCAGTCTGCAGCATCTTCCAATACTACTTCTACCTGTTTGAAGAAGATGATTCAAAACTCGCTGAGCGCGAACGCAAATGCCGATCAGGCGAAATGCTATGCGGCGAATGCAAAACCGACCTCGTAGGCAAACTCAACAAGTTCCTAGAGCAGCACAGGGAACGCAGAGAAAAAGCCAAAGACGTAATCGAACAATACCACATAAAACGGTAAAACTTCAATAAGCTGCCAAATACTAAATATTTATTCTTAGATCAGAGAAAAGTTAAGTACAACCCGAGACCTGTTAAACACACAGATTTTTTTTTCGAAAAGTGTCAATTTTTAGAAAAATGATTGAAAAAGGCTTTTAAGGTAACCAAATTGTGGATGTGAGAGAGCAAACTTTATTTGTGCGGTCGGTATGAAAGTTATACTATGGGGAAAATAGCGCAAGAAGAACCTGAGATTGCTGTGGTGGGAACTAAGGGTCAGATAGTTATTCCGCAGCGACTTAGAAAAGAGTTAATGATAACTCCAAACACGAAGCTTGTTGTTTACCGAAAGGACGATAAGCTTGTGGTGGTGAAACTCAAGGTTCCGCCTTTGGGAGAGGAGTTAAAAGACCTTTTCAGGGAAATCGACGAACAGAACAAGGGCAAGAAGAAGCCTACTGAAGAAGAGATTCTGAAAGAGATTCAAGCTTACAGACGTGAAAAGCAAGCCAAAAAAGGCGCGTAGAATGGTTCGTGTGGTTGTTGACACGAACGTTCTAGTATCTGCTTTCATTGATAATGGCAAACCCCGCAAACTGGTCCTTAAGTTGCTAGAAGAGCACACCATAATATTGTCCAGGCAGATGTTAACTGAATTAGCAGACGTACTCACAAGAGACAAGTTCAGTGTTAAAAGCACTCAAGTAAACAGGTTCCTTTCAATACTGATGAGAAAATCCAAGATAGTGCCGGCAGATCCTCACTTCAAAGTTATCAGTGAAGACCCTGATGACGACGTAGTTCTCAGCACAGCCTACAAAGGAAAAGCAAACTACATAGTCACAGGAGATAGGCACTTGCTAAATCTGAAAGAATTCAAAAGAACCAAAATAGTGAAAGTCACGCAACTGCTTGAACTTTTAAATTAAACGTTGAGAACAAAGAAAAGAAAAAGGAAATAAGCGCGGTATTTCACCACTAATTACATTATTACAATAGGTGATTTATGTGTCCGCAAAAATCCAAGTAAACATCGCCTCAGCCTATAGGCTTCTCCACCCAATGCACACAGTCCTCGTCTCATGCATTGGAAAAGCGGCGAAACCAAACATCACCACCGCCGCGTGGGCAATGCCAACCTCAATTGACCCGCCGCTTTTAGCCATCAGCCTCGCACCCAAACGGCATTCCCATACGCTAATTGAGGAGTCAGGGGAGTTCATCGTGAACATTCCAACACTGGAGTTACTGCAAGCCGTCTACGCCTGCGGTTCATTTACGGGCAGAAGCTTTGACAAATTCAAAAAAGCAAACTTAACGCCGATGCCAGCCAAAAAAGTCAAGGCGCCAGCAATACGCGAATGCATAGCTCATTTGGAATGCAAAGTGGACAGCAAATTTACAACAGGCGACCACACGGTTTTCGTGGGCAAAATACTTGAAGCCTACGCAGACATGGGAGTCTTCACCGAAAGCTACGACCTGAAAAAGGCAAGGATGCTCTATCACGCCGGTGGAAACAACTTTGCAATCCTTGACCCAAAAATCTACAAACCCTAAAGCCAAATCGACAGCATTCAATAGGCTACTTAGCGCGTAGGTTACGCATTTAAGCATCCAACACAATAATCCAACTTAACAGCAAAGTGAAACCGCTATGCCGTACGACAAAGAAGAACTGGAAAAATTCCGCCTTTCAGGACGAATACTTCGTGAAACAAGAGAAGAAATGAAAACGCAAGTTCATGAAAACATGCTAATCATCGAAGTATGCGAGAAAGTTGAAGGATTAATCCGAGCTAAAGGAGGCAAACCAGCCTTCCCCTGCAACGTCAGCATCAACGAGGTAGCCGCGCACTATACTTCACCACCCAACGATACGATGCGGATACCGGAAGGGTCCACGGTCAAAGTGGACCTAGGCGTCCAAGTGGATGGCTATGTAACCGACACCGCATTCACGGCTTCTTTTAATCCGGAAGGCAGAAGCATGGCAAACACTGCTGAACAAGCTTTGAAAACAGCAATAGAAAACATACATGGCGACATGGCGCTGGGCAAAATCGGCGGCTTAATAGAGACTACCATAAAAAACCGGGGCTTCAAACCCATCTCAAACCTGACTGGGCACTCGGTTGGAAGATACCTGATTCACGCGGGAACATCTATCCCTAACGTGGCTCAAGTGTCTCTTACTAAGGTGAAAACCGGCGAAGTCTATGCCATAGAACCATTCGTTACATTGCCTGATGCAGTTGGTCGCGTCGATGATAGCCCGCAAACAACTATTTACCGCTTACTTAAAGCAAAATCTGTAAAAAATGAATACGCTAAAAGGTTACTCAAGTACATTGAGGCTAATTTTAGAACGTTGCCTTTTGCTGAACGATGGCTAAACGGAGTGGTTCCCAAAGAGCAGTATCATGCCGCGTTCAAGGAATTACTTGCATCAAAAGCGATCATGGGTTATCCAGTATTCGTTGAAGTAAGCAAAAAACCCGTTGCCCAAGCTGAGCACACGGTGCTGATAAAAGATGATGGCTGTGAAGTTTTAACTTAGACATTGTATGTTTTTTCTTTCTCTTTAACTTCCTTGTATATTGCAGTGATTATTTGTTTTGTGTCAGGGCATTTTGGGCATGCATCAAGCTCTTTATAGACGTAGTCGCCGCGTTGGTATTCTCGCACGGTTTTGGTACCGCATTTCTTGCACTCGATAGTGGTCATTACTTTGGGTATTTCAATTTTCATTTGTACTGCTTGCCTCCGTGATTGGTAGAGTGTGAATATTGACATGGTCATAGCGATTAAACCAATGATTGCTAGGAATCCAGCGGTTAAGCCGTCTCCTATTAAGTAGGCGTTAGCCGCTAATATTAGAGACACTATGGAAAGCGCTATGACAATTAAAACTATCATCATGAGGTAGGTTGAGATTCTTTTGGTTGCGGGTGATGTCTGATTTTGCGCCATTTTTTTCATCCTCCTATTGTCCGACTCCGATGGAGTTGCCGACGCCGACGATTATGATTTTGTCGCCTTCTTTGGTTCGCTCTAAGATGACCGCTTTGACGCGTTCAATGACTTTGTCGACTGAATCGTTGATTTCTTTGCGCATCGGAGAAACTGCATCGCCGATGTCCTCTTTGATTATTACAGCGTTTATCGGGATATGGTATTTGGTGAGTTTTTCTTCAATCTTGTATTGGTCTACGCCTGGTCCACCTATGGCTGCGCCGATTCCCTCTGCGACTTCGCCTAGTGTTTCGCCTTCAAGCTTTAGTCCAGCGTCAATCATTATCACGTTAGCGATTTTGCCCTCATTTTCTTCAATGACTGCTTCGACAGCATCACCTGGTTTGCCAACATTTCCGCCTGGACCCTCAGCCTTTATGATTATGGCAGTGCGTCCTTCAATCTGGACCGTAGCCATGACACAGTCTTTTGGCAGTTTGCGGAGTTCGTAGCCGTGCATTAGTTTTGCAGCTACTAATGGTCCTGCTCCATCGCCGATTGGTTGTCCATAAGCGAATGCTTTTAGTGCGCTTGCGTATGCTTCAGCTTCTTTCATAACCATTGGCAATATCATTTGCAACTGCATTATCACGTAGAGACTTAGAGTTTTTTTACCTTGAATGTAATAGTGTCTTACCACTTTGTAGATGAAGTTTAACGCCATTGCGGCTTCCAACGTGTTTTCTAAATTGTTTACTTGGACTTCGTCGCTTGATGGCGCCATCAGTTTTACTTCATCTTTCAATCGTGTATCTCTTACGTCAAGTATATGATCAAGCTTGTAAACGATGCCTGCTGGATCCATGTTTTGTGGACTGATCGTGAAATATTCTAAATAGCGGTCAACACGAGCTGAAGGGTCAGTTGTTGGTTTGCCAATTTCTTTTATGGCGTCTATGGCGTTTTTTCGCCCTTCCTCTTTTATGTACTTTAATTTATGAAGAGAGTTTTCTACTTCCCGGATCATAACGTACATTTGGATTCTTTGACCGTAGAAAATTAAAACTATAAAGAATAGGTATGAAATCAGGCTCAAATAAGTAGTCCAGTCGCTTGAACCCCCTAACTGATTTGTAGATACTGGCAGAGCTATCGCCAACGACAATATCCGTGTAATCGCGCCGCTTCCTGGAATAAGACTCAACCCTTCCACCACTCCCAAAAAACTATTAACAGTCAGTTATAAAGCTATGCCAAATCTACCTACATTTTTATTTTTTAAGTGGGCTGCCAGCTTTCCCAGGTTCACGTGGCCTAAGACCACACTACAGCTGGAAACGGAACACGGTTTAACTTCTGAGTTCGGTATGGGATCAGGTGGAACCCGTGCCCTTTGACCGGCAAACCCAGCAATATACGTTAACTTTCCTTCATTAACCTTTCGCTTTTTACACTTAGGATTATCGAACAAACCGAGAATCTTAGAAATGGAAATCTCTTCGAAGCAAGTGTTTCTCAAGCAACGAATAAATTTTTATTGATGCAGGTTCACTTAATTGCCTCGTGCCTAGAGGTGGGGTCGTAGTCTAGGCAGGTATGACGACGGGCTCCAGAAAGCAAACACAAACGGGTTTGCTGACCCCGCTCGGGGAATGACGAATTTCTGGAGCGGTCTAGAGAAACCCGTAAGGAACGGCTTTGCGCTGTTTCTGGGTAGAGGTCGTCGGTTCAAATCCGGCCGGCCCCACCACAACTTTTTTTAAAAAATGCGGTTCTGAAAATCTTGCTATGTTTTGATTAATATGTCATCATTTTCGATTTTCACGATGTAAGATTGTTCGTCTTGTATCTTAGGGTGGAATAGCCCCATTTTCGGAGGGGAAACGACTTTGCCTGTTGTGACATCGAATTTTGATTTGTGCTTTGGGCAAGTGACAATGTTGCCTTCCAATGTGCCTTGTGATAGGTCTCCGCCTGAATGAGTGCATATATTGCCTATTGCGTAGAAGCTTCCGTTTACGTTTGCTATCAAAATTTCTTTGCCTTGGGATGCTACTTTTTTCATTTTTCCAATTGGGATCTCTGATTTCTCAGCAATCTTCATGTAGCCTGATTCCAAAACTATCTCTCCTATTATTTCAATTTATTTTGCAGGGAACCTATAAGTATTTTTACTCATTCGGAGGGAGTTCACTTTATATCTAGCCTTAAATATGCCACTTCAGTCAAGTGGACACAAAGATCTCAATGACTCAACCTAAAGTTAAGGACGACATAAAAGATGCAGTGATGACCGAGGAAAACGTAGTCTCCAAAGTCAAGGAACTAATGGAAACGCTTGACCACATTAAAAAATATAATGCACTTACCCGTTCCCTGAAAAAGTTTGCTTTCATAGTTATTTCCTCCATAGTGGTTTTTCTGGGATTGGGACTTTCGTTTACTTTAGTCGGAATTGAGAAGACGTTAACTAAGCCTCTGAATTTTGCGGTTGGGTTCATCTTGCTTCTCATTCCCATTATTGGCTTATTAACAGGAGTATTGTACGTCAGAAGAAGAGTAAACTCGGCAAAGACAGGGGAATGGAAAGAGGAACTATCTCACGGTTTTCCATCGGCATTAAAAATTTTAATGGAGTTAGATTGGGACAAAACTTTTGACGAAATTGTTACAGGCAAAATCAGTTATGCGCTATATGGATTGCTTAAAACCGGAGCATACTGGTTTGTCATCTTCTTTGGATTAGACATAATTTTGAATGCAAGCACTTTTTATTTTTTGAAGGTGCCGATTGGCGGAGGCTTCGGTTTAGGGTTATTCTCACTTGCCATTGTACTTCTATTCTTGGGTAAGGACCTTTTACGACGCTATAAAGAGTTGCAAGCGTTAGACATGCTCCTCTGGGAGCTTCGGTGGTTTAGCTTTGAATTACAAAGAGACGAGTTCCAAACCTGATCTCTATGTCATCGCCCGCATTATCAAGGCGCTGAAAGAAAAGAACAGGATGAACAAGACCGCGCTTGCAACTTCCACGGGACTTGCATATGATAAATTAGTTAAGTATTTGGCTTGGATGTCTGCGAAAGGCTTCATTGTGGTTGACGAAAACGGGTTAGTTATCTTGACTAAGGACGGAGCTGAGGCATACGACGAGTTAGTAAGTTGGATAATGAAGTATGTGGGGCAACTCAAGTTCCCACGGCTACGCCTACGGACCTAATCTGGAATTTGTTTTGTTTCACGCTACTCCCTCAAAATGAGTTCGCTTTATAAGCTAGGAAGGTATGTTTTCACGGGCGATAACGGTATGCCATTGAGCGATGTTCCCTCGATTGAAGCGGTTAATCTTTCAAAACGATTCGGTTCCTTTGTAGCGGTTTCGGAATTGAACCTCAAAATAGAGGGCGCAAAATGCGTTGGTTTTCTAGGTCCAAACGGGGCAGGAAAAACAACCACACTCAAAATGTTCACGGACTTGATCCGGGCTTCTTCTGGAGAGGCTTTGATAAATGGTATAAACGTCCATACTAACAAGAAGGCAGCACTGGCATCCGTTGCTGCGCTGATTGAGACGCCGGAAATTTACCCTTCACTGACGCCTCGCGAGGCTCTGAGGATGATTGCTGAAATCAGGGGAGTGCCGGCTACAGAGCGTAACAAGAGAATAGAAGAAGCCGTCTCCGAAGTCCATATGGAAGAATGGATCGATAAGAGAGTCGGCAGGTTCTCCAAGGGAATGAAACAGAGAATTTGCATCGCCTCTGCACTTCTCAGTGACCCATGCATCCTTCTTCTAGACGAGCCCACCAATGGCCTTGATCCTAGAGGAATGAGTGAAGTCAGGGGCATCGTCAAATCCCTGAGGGGCAAGAAGAGACTGATTTTCATGAGTTCCCATATTCTCAGCGAAGTTTCAGAGGTGTGCGACGAGGTCGCCATGATTGACCATGGCAAGCTGATCGTTTATGACACAATTTCAAATGTGACTGCCAAGTTTTCTGGAGGGGCAAGCATGGTCGAAGTTGGACTTCAGCGTCCCATCGATGCCCAATTAGTAACACGGAACATCGCGAAGCTTTCCGGTGTGGTCTCAGCAGAGCAAATAGATGATAGAAACCTAAGGATTAGGTTCAGCGGAGGCTTGGATGTGCAAGAACGGATTCTCTCTGATTTGGTAAAACTGAACATTGGAGTCATAAGTTTCAGAGCAGCGTCCTCAGAGCTCGAAGACGCGTATCTCAAACTCATAACAGCTACGTTGTGATAAACATGACCCAAACAAACTTTGAATCTAAAAATACAGTACCCAGTAGCATGGCGCAAGTCGGCATCTCGATGAAGTACACGTTTCTCGAATACTTTAGGTCGCGCAGGTTCCTTATAATGCTGATTATTACTCTCTTGATAGCCGCTCTTCTTACCATCATAGTGGCGTGGCGACGTCCTGAAGGTTTTCTAGTTTCAAATCTTGGGTTCTATTCCAGTTGGTGGGGTACTTCCGTAACCTTTGTAATTATACTTTCTGGAATTTTCTTCGGGGGAGATGCCATTTCAGGGGAGTTTCAGAATAAGACAGGTTACTTCGGAATCCCTAATCCTATTAGACGGTCGTCCATATATGTTGGGAAGTGGTTGTCGGCTTTCTTCGCAGCCACTGCAATACTGGTCGTGTTCACGGCGATTACAATTGGCAACGGAGTTTACTATTTTGGCTCATCAGGCGTGCCGTACCAATTCGGTTGGTCTTTGCTTTTCGCATGGTTTTATCTCGCGGCGGTCATGGGGTTCACGTTCTTTTTCAGTTCGCTGTTTAAGAGCAGTTCCATATCTATTCTTGTAACGGTTATCCTCTTCCTGTTCGGATTCACACTAATTCAGACGCTGGTCTCAGACCTTGTCCAGACTGAACCGTGGTTTGTTCTGACTTACGGGGCAGGGATAATAGGCAACATATTGAGTGCGACTTTTCCCCCTCACAGCTCCGTGGTATCTCAGAGCTTCGGCCCTCGTACAATTACTACTACTGTATTCAACGCAACGGTTCCTGAAGGACTCGCCATCATAGGAACGTACTTCATCATCACAGCAATCTTGGGTCTGATACTCTTCGAAAGAAAAGAATTCAACTAACAGGCTTTAACAAAAAAATCAAATAGGGGCATCGGCTTAAATTCGACCGACCCCACCATTTTTCACTTAATATTTTCATTATGCCAAAATGTATTTTCTTAAGTGCGCAGTGATAACCAAGACCTGAAGAAGTGAATATTTTGAGCTTTTGCAAGCTATTAATGTATTAGTAGTATAAAGAACGCTAGAGCAACAATTATAAAATCAACCCTTCGTTATTCCGGAAGAGTTTTTTAGCTTCAAAAGAAGCGTGCTTAAAGTTGTTGCTATTATAATGGCTAATGCAATAACTATCTCAAAAGGAAACTCTGGAATTGTTGGTGTTGGATTTAGACTGGGCGTTGAGCTTGGGCTAGGCGATGTGGTCGGTGAAGGGGCTGAAGTTGGCGTTGTGGTGGAAGAGGCTGCTGCTTCCTGATATAAGGAATGCAGCACATCAGTTATAGCGTTCACTGCTAGGTTCAGTGATTCTCCGCATCTGCCACTAAAGGTTGGATTGTTCCAATTGTAATTGTCATCCATCCATACGCATGTTAAATGACTGCTTCCGCCAAAGGTTGTGTCATAAGCTATGTTTACAGCAGCATTATATGCTGATGTGCTAGAGAGGCTGCCATCAAACGATAGGTAAGTGTTAAAGCTGCCTGAGTAGCTTGTGGTCATAGCATCAACATAATCTTCATAATCGCTATGGTGTTTTTCGCTGCCCCACAGAGTTGATGAACCCATAACATGCCCAAAAACAGCTAAATCAGCAATGTAGTGAGTCATTGTTCCTGCCGTTTTCGCAGCATCAGCATAATCTTGAGCCTTTAGATAGTTTAACGCTATATTGTATTCCGTTTTTGCTCTCTGTGCTGAAGCATCATCTGTTACATCTCCCGAGGATGAAAAGTAAACATGGTGTTTTGTGGTATCACCAATGCCGTTTGGAGCGTTGCTATTATCCGGCAGCTCTGTTCCGTAAAGGTAGAGTGCAAGGTTGTCTTGTATGTATTGTTTTTCTTGGGTAGGCAACCAATCTAGTGCATGTTGAGCTATCCAATCATGTGTTCCATACTTAGGATTGGATGGATCAGTGGAATAGCCTCCGTTGCTCCAACCATACACCAGCCCAACATTCAAGAATAAAAAAACTATTAGTGCTAAAGCTACTTTTGTGCTAGCTCTCACTCTGCTCACTCAAGCCATAGTATATTTAACAGCTTTTAGTTTTTTCTAGTTTCAAATATTGTACATAGTGAGTGTTTACCTTTTTTGTTTTGCATTTTTAATGGGAATAAGCTAAAATACATTCAAGTTGGACATTAAGTTCAAGCGATGCCCTTGGTGTTACATAGAAGTCTTGAACAGCTTAGAAGAAAAGCGCCACAATTAATCATTGCAGCCATTGTTATCGTTGTTGCCGTTTATGTCCTCTTTGAGATTTTAGAAGACGTCGTTATTGAGGGCGCTCCGATAACAAGCGGGCCACTGATTAGCGCTATCCTTTCTTTCACGCGGGACGTAACTGCAACAGTGCAGGCGTGGGGGTACACTGGCATCTTTGTGCTGATGTTGCTTGAATCTAGCTCTCTGCCTATTCCAAGCGAGGTTATTCTTCCATTTGCTGGCTACTTAGCTTCCATAGGGCAGCTTAATGTTTGGATAACCGTATTACTTGCAACAGTTGCAGGCTTGGCGGGTGCACTGATTGATTACTATATCGGGTTAAAAGGTGCGTATAGCCTTGCTGAACACAAAGTTTTAGGTAGAGTTCTCTTTTCCACAAACCAACTTGAGGTTGCTGGAAAATGGTTTAAGAAAAATGGCGCTCTCACCGTATTTTTAAGTCGTCTAATACCAGGATTCAGAACAACATTTTCGTTCCCTGCAGGAGCATCTCGAATGCCGCTGGCGAAGTTTATAGCTTACACAACTGCAGGCTGCCTACTATGGAACGCGGTCTTGATTTATTTGGGCTGGTTCTTGGGAAAGAATTGGGCGGAGGTTGCTGGCATCTCACGTTACTTAATCATAGCCGCCGTAGTTGCAATCGTAATTGTAGTTATTGTTTACTTAGTTAAAAGAAGACATAAAAAAGCACAAGCACCAAAAACTAACGATAAAAAGGAAATTTAGTGTTCAAAGCTTAGCTTACTTTTGTTATCTTTGGTTTTGCTTCGCCTTTAATGCCTATGTCTTTAGCTTCTCGAACCTGCAACATACAATCTACATGAGACGCGTCGTTGAATACTTTATAGTCAATCATTCCAAGGAATGCGGCATCAATTGAAACTGGCGAGTTAGAGGCAAAGATGCCCACGTCCTTCATGACGACTTCGCCTGGGTTAGGTAAACAATCGCAGTATGAAGTAATGTCTTTGGCGAAACTCACGTATGACACTTTATTTGCCTTAAAGGTGGAAAGTACACCATAAGCAGCTGACGCGAGTGCCCTGCAGATATTCTCCTGATGAGTGAAACTTATGGCTTCCATTGGACAACCATGTTTGCACATTGGGCAGCGCATGCATAAAGGCGAGGTGTTTCTTGCTTTTCCCTCGATAATCTCGGGCAGGCTCATTTCACATATTTCTTTGCACTTGCCACAGCCAATACATTTGGATTCGTCTATTTCTAAGCCTACTGTTCTATGCTGACGAAGCTTGCCCGCTCTGGGTGTACAGCCCATGCCGAGATTTTTTATGGCACCGCCGAACCCGCTGAGTTCATGACCCTTATCATGCGAGACAACAATCATGGCGTCAGCCTCAGCAACGGCGCCAGATACTTCGATTTTCTGCAGTATGCCTTTGGTTTTTACCAATCGGTAGTTTTCGCTTCGAAGCCCGTCTGCCACAATAAACGGCGCCATGTTGAACCCGTTCATCAACGCCGTAACCATATGGTCATAAGCATTGTTACGTCGCGCATGATAGTACGTGTTGGAGTCTGTAAGGAACGGTTTGCCGCCTGCCTCCTTAACTCTGCGAATTATATCATGGACGAAAAAAGGTTGCACATAATACGGGTTACCTAACTCGCCCACATGCAATTTAACGGCTACAAGGTCACCTTTTTGTACGCAATCGAAAGTTCCAGCTACATCATATAGGCGATGTGCATCCATCATCAGGTTGCGTTTAGTGTCCCATGGAGTTAAATAAACGGTCATGACTATTCCTCGTAACGTTGTAGTATTCTACCATAGAATTTAATATAAATATAATCTCCCAGAACATTGATGCAGTCTTTAGTTGAAATTACTTTACTGCCTTAGTAATAAATAAAACATACATAAGCATTATCAGCATTATTTTCAGGTAGTAATTGATCATGGGCAAGCTTGAATGTAACGGGTTAACGAAGGTTTACGAGGACAAAAGAAAAGCTCTTGATGATGTCAGTTTTACAGTGGAAACTAACGGTATATTCGGTTTAATAGGTAGAAATGGAGCTGGAAAAACTACGCTCATCCGAATTCTCGCCACTGAGCTTGAACCTACCGCTGGAACCGCAAGCATTAACGGTTTTGACATACTTACACAGGAAAACAAATTAAGAGAAAAAATTGCGATTGTCCCACAGGAAGCCAGAACGATAAGGTGGATGACGCCGAAACAAACTGTTTTTTCATATCTTCTTTGGCGAGGATACAGTTACAATGAGGCGAAAAGGCTTGCCGATGAGTCACTTGCAAAGCTTGGCTTAGAACAATACGCTAACGTATTAAACAGCCGCCTCTCAGGTGGCACAAAAAGGAAAGTTCTCATCGCCACCGTGACCGCGTCAGAAGCGGAAATTATTTTTCTCGATGAACCCACAACCGGCTTGGACCCAATCTCAAGACGAGAGCTATGGGAAATTCTCAGAGGGCTTGGCAGAGACCGGTTTATTTTTCTTACAACGCATTATCTTGAAGAGGCAGAGCAACTTGCAGACAGAATAGGCACTCTAAAAGATGGAAAACTAGTTTCAATCGGGACTCTTTCAGAGCTGAGAAAAAGCTCAAGATACCAGTACAGCATTAAACTACCTCCGAAGGCGTTGGTCCCAACGTTGAAAGATGGTGAAGTAACCCTCGGCAAAAGTGGATATACGCAGATAATGACGAATGAAGATGAAGCTTTTCGCTTAGCTCGATTGCTCTCCGAGCAAGGAGTAAAGTTCTCTATTACTCCAGTCACTTTGGATGACATTTTCTTCCATCTTGTTGGGCAAAAAGCGAGGGATGAATAACGAAACGCAGTAAACTAAGCCAAATTCTAGCAGGATTGCTCGTAAATGCTGTATATGAAATGAAAAATTACCCTGTCGTTTTGCTCAGCACCGTTATCTCTCCGCTTTCGCTTCTTCTAGTAATTACCTTCGTAACTAACGGCAATCTTTTTGGAACCGCAATTGAAGGCGGATTAATAATGGTTTTCTTTTCAAGCGGAATTGCACTCCAATCTGACCTTTCGCATTTAAAAAATGATTTCAAGCTTCAAGATATGATTGTTAGTTCGCCGACAAGTTCACGCTTATACATGGTTGGAATGGCTCTGGCAGAAATAGTATACTCAATTCCTGCTTTAGCTATTCTTGTGGCGCTCGCGGGAATTTATCTGCACCCTTCCCTCGTTCAAATAGCAATTTTATCCATTGTACTATTGTTAATGTTCGCTATTTCAGTAGCTATAGGATTCATGTTATCTACTTTTTCAAGTGACGTAGTTCAGAGTTATGCCTTTTCTAGGCTTCTTTCACTGTTATTTGCTACTTTGCCGCCAGTATATTATCCGATAACCTATGTTCCTGCGCCATTCAACTACCTTGCTTATCTTTCGCCGACCACTTATGCGGCGGAAATTATGCATTCAGCAACTGGTTACCTCAATATTCCAGTTAGCATGGTAATTTTTGATTGGATAGTCCTGTTGATAGTATGTGCCATTATCCTGTTTATTGCCGTAAAGAAGACAAGATGGAAAGACGTGTAACGTCTAGTATTTTTTTCCTAAACCAAGTTTCTTTTGAACTTCTTGAGCTTCAGCTTCGTTATCAGCCAAGATGTTAACCCAAAGTTCAAATTCAGCTTTCGAAATTTCCTTTTGAATAACGCCTTTTTGGTCTCCAGAAAAAAATCTTGATGGTTCAGAGGCAAAAACTTTCACGTAAAAGATTCGGTCTGCAATTACCAGTTTGGAAGAACAGCCTGCTCGTTCACCCGCAGCATAGTCAATTTCATAGCCCATTATCCGAGACCTTCTCTGAATGGTTGTTTATTATTTACTTAAATTTTCTCATAGAAAAAGAAAAAATTATTGTTTGGGTAAAAGTAGTACCTCAAATTTTTCCTGTTTCGGGTCAAGTAACTTTAACAAGGATACTATTCTTGTTTATCGCCTGATTTTCGGCGTTTCAAAAATAGGTATCCTGCCGCCAAAGCAATGGTTATTGTGGCTACGATTGCTGCAACCGTAATCGTTGGAAAAGGCGCTATGTTAAAGTAAACTGTTTCGGAAGCCGCGTTACCGACTTCGTCAGTGGCGTAAACGGTTAAACTGTGGGAGCCATTAGATAACGCTGGCAAAGTTACGTTTCCAATTATAGTTACTTTTTCTTGTCCATCTAAACTATAAGCCAATGTGGAGTTCTCATTCACTGTGAAAGTCAGTTGGATATCGGTGGAGCCATAAGATTGGTTTTGAGGAAGCATTATCACAATGTTTGGAGCAAGCGTATCCACAGAAAAGAAAACTGTGTTAGATGAACCCATGTTGCCGAGGCTATCGTTGGCATAGATTGTTATGCTGTGTGCCCCCTGAGATAGGCCAAGTAATTTTGTTTCTCCGTTTATGGTTACATTTGCTTGGTTATCTAAACTGTAACCAATCCATTCGGTGCCTCTGTTAACGGCAAAAGCTAAGGTCACGTTAGAGTAAGTTTTGTTTTCAGGAGAGGTAATCTGAAGTTTGGGTGGGACTATTCCGTAACCAACAGGCTTGTACTGCTCATTTGCGTTTAGCCAATTTGTGCCATCAAAGCCCCCGATAGCATATAAAACATCGTTTACAACAGCAACGCCTAAGTATGCTCGAGGCGTAGGCATTGAAGCGCCAGTACTCCAAGAGTTATTATCTGGATTATACACTTGAGTTTTACCGCTAAAAATACTCAAAAAATATCCACCTATAAAATACAGTCGTGAAGGACCCATAAAGCCTTGAGTTGACGCTGCAGCCCCATAAGTAGCTACATCAGGCAAGTTTGCAGCTAAACTCCACTTATCAGTTTGAGGATTATATACTTGGTTGGAATTAACGAAAATACTGCTTCCTAGTAAAGTTGTACTCTTTGAACCGCCAATAATGTAGATTTTGCCATTTATCACTGCTGACGCGTAACCGTAAACAGCCGTTGGAATTGGTGTTTTTGTAGACCAACTATCGTTAGCTGGATCGTAAACCTCGTTCACATTAGTTTCATTGAAATATGGGCTCGTGCTCGAATATTTTTTTCCGCCGATTAGGTAGATTTTATCGTTCACTATACTTGCGGTTAAATCAGTTCGGGGCGTAGGCATGGAAGCTTTTGTTTCCCAAGTATTCGTTGCAGGGTCGTATACTTCGTTGTTTCCAATATACCCCTTGCCGACGGTGCCGCCTATAACGTAAATTTTGTTGTTGTAAACAGCGATGGCAACACCGCTTCTGGCCGTAGGCATGGGCATTTTTTCAGTCCACTGGTTTGTGACGGGGTCATACTCTTCAATATTGTTAACAGGTAAATCATCGCTCAAGCCTCCGATAGCATAGATTTTTCCGTTTACAACTGCTACGCCGAGTCCGCCTCGCGCAGTTGGCATAGGCGTCATGCTGGTCCATGCAGATTCCTCTTCGGTTGCTTTAGTGCTGGGAAAATTGAACGCTGATAAAACCATTGTTACAATAATAAGCATGACCATTAGCATTTGAATATGCTTATTTATTAGTGATCCCCCAGTGTGCCTCTTTAGCTATTAAATTAACACTTTACCTTTATATTGTTTAAAGGAATCGGTGAAGAAATAATCTGGCATTGGCAAGCTTAGCAAGTTACAGGACAGGTGCGTTAATGCTTTAGGTTTGAGAAAAAGCTTAATGGTTGATAAAACGATTATTTTTTTGAGGAATGTTAGTTTATGTTGCTTAAGAATGTTTTAGTGGCTGTCGACGGATCAGAAAATTCCCATAGAGCTTTGGATTTCGCTTTAGATTTAGGTGAAAAATTTAATGCTGCTATCATGATTTTGAATGTTTCTGGGTCGCTGACGATGGGTACGGTTCCTGAAGAATCGACCGCTTATTCGGGTGGCAGTATGGCCGCATTTGCTAAGGATTTGCGGAAGATTCACGAGGAAATTTTAAGTAAAGCTGTTGCCCGTGCGAAGATGGTTAAGCCTAGCTTGGCGATTTCGTCGATGTTTATGGAAGGTGACCCTGCTCTTGAAATTGTTGACGCTACTAAGGAGGGTGGTTTTGATGTTATTGTGGTTGGGCATAAGGGGTTGGGTAGAATGAAAGAGCTTTTTTTGGGAAGTGTAAGCGAGAAAGTGGCGCATTTGGCGCCTTGCCCAGTAGTAATAGTAAGATAATTATGATTTTTCTTATTTTTCAGAAATGCTTAAATATTCTGACAAGCACTGTTTCTCAAAGTGACTCCAAAATGGCAAGCGAAGAATGCTGTAACAAAGAATGCTGCAAAATTGATGCAGTCGTATCAGTAGACGCAAAAGGGCAAATAGTACTCCCAAAAGACCTCAGAGAAAAAGCGAAGATAAAACCCAGCGATAAACTAGCAATAATCGGTTTTGAACGCAACAACGAAGTATGCTGCATCATCATGTTAAAAGTCGACGCTTTAGAAAGCACAGTGAAGAACATGTTAGGACCAGTTTTTAGAAACGCGTTCAAACTGGAGGTGGAAAAATGAAAGAAGAAAAAGTAAGAA
>Ga0208321_1000260_pt1 | contig 45678 bp, 49 predicted proteins | sample June2015DPH_4_15_FD_184692 | JGI IMG/M metagenome (GOLD analysis project Ga0208321, IMG submission 184692) | Peatland microbial communities from SPRUCE experiment site at the Marcell Experimental Forest, Minnesota, USA - June2015DPH_4_150... | ecosystem: Environmental > Terrestrial > Soil >... | reverse complement strand
TTGATCCTAAATTTCTTGATAAACTTCGGAAGGCTTCGGGAAGAGAAAAGTAACGAATAGGACTTACACGCTTTCAAACCGAAATCTTCAACATCTGATATGGCATAACCCTAACTCTTTGTAGGTGTACTCTTCGCCCCCCAATTCGAATATCATACCTCTGACAGAATCCGTCCAGATGCCTAATTTGGGTAATATTTGTGTCTCTTTTATGACCCAAAGCGAGAGACCAGGATGTAAAACTAAAAGGGTTTTCGGACATCGACCTCTGCAGGAATTGGGTAATAAAAAATCATTATCGGGGAAAGCAGTTAAGAACAAAATCTTAGGTAAGTAGGTTTAAATCCGCGCGGGATTTTGAGTCCAATTTTAGTATTTTCTCCAACCCCTTGATTCTTTACCTGGTTTCTCTTAAACGCTTGGAAATATTACGATAAAACAAATTCTATTTGTTCCAGTCTATTTCATTCTATTCCAGTCTTTTCGAGTTGGTTTTAGCACAAATTTAGCACACCCTCAACTTGATTTAAATGTGGCAGCCACAATTACCTCCTCTACCTTCCGACTCGGCTTCCACTTGAACTCGTGTTCATAGCGCCTCTTGGCAAAGCGATGACTCGCATTTATAATCTGTTTGGGATTTTTCTCATTAAATAAAGGAGGCAAAAGATCCATCCCAAGGCGCATCCCTTTTTCCCAATCTTTTTTGTTGATCCGCCCTTTATCATCAAATGGAAGTAGAAAGTAATCGACATTCCTTATGGAAAGCACCTGTCTCCCTGCCACCTGCAAAAATACCATAGCACATCGGATATGTTTCCCAGCATATTGAGGAAGACTTTCCCCTCGGTCGAAATGGAGTAACCTCTCTAATCGTGCCAGAGAAAGACGCTGGAGAGAATCATTTTCGTCGACAAGAAAAACTCGGATACCTGTTCCCATTCTGGTAGGTTCCCTAATGTCACCTTCATTATCTTCGATTTGTCGGAAAATTCAATCAGTTTCTATCCTCCACTTTTTTACGAAGCTTAATGCAAGGTGCAATGGTTGATAATTCCCAAAACTCGGGTCCCTTAATTTTCTGGTATCAAGCAAGAAATTTGGTATAATGCTGTGGTCAAATCTGAGGGGAGAAAGCGTCAAAAGGGCATTAACTGAGCGCTCAAATCACAATATATAAAAGGATGAAAAAATGCTGACAGAGGAACAGAAAAACAAATATCTGATATCACCCTATCTATGTCCTTACTGCGGATCTGACGAGCTCTCTTTAGGAAAGGTCACCGCTGATATTAATCGGGCAGTGCAAAACATTTCATGCAGGCAATGCAAAAAGAGGTGGACGAATATCTATGCGTTAACTCATATAGAAGAAGATGAGTGGGACACGAGGAAAGGAGAAATAAAGCCTAAATTATCAAACGAAGTAGAGTAGGCAATACTCATTAGATGGCCCTACCCTGCAAACTGAACTCACTACAAGGAGGGACTTATGGCCCAGATCGAATCTATCATGAAATCCGAGATCATTCGTTTAGCAAGAAGAGAGTTGCGTAAGGTCTCCGTTCCATTGGCTCATAATGTTCGGTCTTTGAAGAGGACTATCTCGCAAATTCGAAAAACAATCTTGGCACTCCAGCGATTAACAGCAGTCCAGCAGAAGGAGTTAAAAAAGAAGAAGGTGCTTTTAAAAGCTACCCCTGAAGAAGTAAAAAAGTCCCGCTTCTCTCCACGTTTGATCCGAAGTCTTCGCAAACAATTGGGCATCAGTCAGAAGGAATTAGCGACACTTGTGGGAGTCACTGTTGGGGCTGTACACCTGTGGGAGAGTGGTAAGTTTATGCCGAAAGAAGAAAAGAAAGGAGTGATGGTGGCGTTAAGAAAACTTGGTCGGCGTGATGTGAGAAAGATGCTTGAGGAGAGGGTTAGTTAATAGACTTTATTATCCTGCGGTTTTGGTCTGGTTTCGTCGATTCTGTTGACACCCCTGAAGAAATTCGTTAACGTTCTGTGAAGAAGAAACCTCACAGCAGGTGCTGGATATGAGGTGTGTTTCAACTATTGTTCTCATGTTGGTTAGGATGAATCGACCTTTGTAGAGATATAGCAGTAAAAACAGACACAACATGAAATGGAAAAATGCAGATCTGCATACATGCCTTAATCTCATCAGCGCCATTATCCTGCTGGTTGGTTTAGGTAGTGCCATCTTTATTTATCAGACAGCTCAGAATAATTCGAGCGGCGTTTTGGGTTACGAAGAAGAAGGTGGATCTGTTTATCCGATTATGCCAGAAGATTCCAAAAAATACTTATGGGATTTGGAACTCATTGGTGGAAAGGCAAATGTGCTTATGGATGAGTTCAGGCGTGGGTTTGTCGGGTTATGGCATGGAAAATCACTCGCATTCACAGTAGCCTGCATTAGCATTTTTATATCTTTTGGGGTTTTTTATGCTGCCAATCACTTGCCATCCAGCCTAAAATCTGATGTCCCCAGTGAAAACAATCGGGATGGAACCGACTAAAAATATAATGGCTCGCCCCGTTTCCATTAACAATATCCTTTAATCATTGCTGTCCGAAATAATCCAAAATCTCCCCCCTCTCCTACCTGACCTCCCACCCAAAACTCACTCCCACAACGCCTCCCAACAAAACCGCTGGCGGTGCCGAGCGTCGATAACCTTCTCAGGATGTTTCTCATTGGGTAGAGTGGGTATGATCTCTAAATCGGATACTTATTTGCAAATTGCGGAAGGTGTTCATCTGGTTTGGACGGGATTTTCAAATTTGATTGACATCCTTTCTCAAATTTTATAGAATTTTTGTCAAATGTAATTCTAAGATTGGGAAAGGCTTATTTCTATTGAGGAGCGGATTTTTTACTTAGTCGGGAAGTATGGGAAGAGTTCGCCCAAAACCAACCAATGCCTAAAACATACTTGATATCATAAAAGATAAACATGAAAACAGAAGTAGCAATGGTCAGGGTTCTCAGAAATTATTTTGAAGCCCTTAATTTTGTTACTGTTCAAGAATTCGGGGTCGGATATGGCATAGCGGATCTGGTTGCATATCAATTGTCTTATAAAAACTGCCAAAAACGCATAGCTAATAATCAAAAGAAACCTTTGAGCAAGGTACAATACTTTCAAATATTGGCGGCCCTTCCAGATATTGAGAAGAGCAAAACTATATCCTTAGAGGATCTAAATTGCAAATTGCCCTTCTCGAAGGATAGGCTTAATTATTTTTGGTTAGAATCTCTTAAAAAGTTGGGTTACGTAACGAAGATTTCTAAAAATAGTTACACTAAGATTAATGGCTTTATACCGATAACTAATGAAATAATAGCAGTGGAGGCAAAATTAACTGATTGGAAAAAGGGTGCCATACAAGCTAAACGATACAAAGTGTTTGCTAACCGTGTTTATCTTGCAACAGAAGAAAAAGTAGCCCACCGTATTGATCAAAAACTACTTTCCAAACATGGGATTGGTCTGCTACTTGTTTCAGACAATCGTGTCCAAGAGATTTTGCCCGCCCCCAGAACGGGACCACGTGATCAGCTCCGCTATCACCTTGCAGGGGAAGAGGCTTGGAAGGTTTACTATAGGAAGCAAAAAAGGGGGTAACAGATTGCATCCCAATACAGTTCTGAAAAATCCAATTTTCATTCCTAAACTTATACATATCGATACTTCCTTTGCCGCCTTAAAAGAAAATATTAAAGCTTTTTTAGTTCCAGCTAATTTCTTCACAATCTCGAAATACAAAAAGTTATGCGAAAGTGTCATAAAAAATTGTGAAATCTGTATTATTGATCCGGTAACTAATGCTTTTACTTATGATGGTTTTTTAGACAAGCCGACATACGGAAATTTACCTTATGCACCTAAGGCAATATTGACTGCCTTGGAACTCAAATCGGACTCTACCCGCAATGGCTTTGTGGAATCTGTAATCGAATTCCAGGTGAGTAAAGGAGCTGGCATCATTATAGCGCCCTATCTATTTGCACGGGATATTGATGATGGGCGCTTTATGGTTAACTTAGACTTAGTTTCTACGAGCCTTCGCTATGTACATAGACGGAAGTTAAAACAGCCTTTATTTGTCATGTTGAATATCGGAAGTTCTTGCATAGATAACCCAAGGATTCTTGACATCATCACGGAGCAATACTCTGGTTTTGATGTCCAAGGATTTTTTGTTTGTGTCGAGAACTTCGACGACCGGTTTGTTAGTTACGAACAACTCATGGGTTTTTCTTATATGTGCCGAAAGTTGGCTACTCAACACGACGTTATTGTTTCACCTATTGCATCCTTCGGTCAAGTTTTATGTGCTATCGGCATTAATGGGTTTGTTGGTGGAATTGGCTGGTTAGAAACATTCCACGAAGTAAACCTTCAAAGAGGCAGAGAAACATTTGGCGGTCAACAGGTTCCACGTGCACAATATTATTACATTCCCGAGTTGTTTTCATACGTCCGTCCTGACGATATGGAGGCAATTTTTAAAGACTGTCGCTCAATGAAAACTTACCGCTGTAAATGCGAAGTATGCAAGAGCAGCCTCCCGACCGAGCCGCTCAAGAAGAAAGAGCATTTTTTGATTCGTCGCTTTAAAGAGATGGAAAATTTATCTAGAATAGGATTGAGTGACAGACCTAAGCATATGCGTCAAAGGCTAGAACTTGCTTTGGCTCTTGCCGAGGACATTGAGAACGAGGCGCTAATCAGAATACCTACTGAACATCTTGTACGCTGGCTCAACATTTTAGATTCCCTATCGACTTCTCCTCCTCCGTATAGCTCCGAAGAGAGAGGAGATTTAGACGAGCTTATTCATAAGGTCAGGGGAACCTAGGTGAATGTTGTTCCAGACACGAATTTTATGCTTTCGGGCTTTCTTTGGGACGGCAATCCGAAACATGGAATTATATTGGCGGAAAAAAAGAAAATAAGACTTTGTGGAACAGGGAAAACATACAAAGAATTCTGCAGAGTGATATCGTATCCGAAATTTTTCCATACAATAAAATCCCTCCGCTTTAGTCCACAACGATTAATTCTGAATTATTTAAGGCTTGTCGCCTTTTTTCCAGAGATTAATTATCGAAAACCAATTGTGGAGGATGACCCGGATGACGATATTTTCGTTCATGCTGCACTTTCAAGTCAATCGCGTATTATTGTTTCTGGCGACAAACATTTATTGAAGTTGAAAGAAGTTATGGGCATATACATCGTAAATCCAACGGAGCTGCTGAAATTGATTGAGTTATTGGAGGAGAAGAAGAAACCTTCCTTAACACATTTCCCAAAACATCCAAGGTTAGCAACAATTGGGGAACCCATGGAGGGGACAGGAAACTGATTGCCCATCCATAAGGAAAAATGATTAATAAATAGTATTGAAAAGCTGGCATTTTATGTCATCGATTGTGTTGGCATTATTGCTTCTGTCGCTACTGTTCCCAAAGGATTATCTAAAAAAACATGTCCTGACTGTTTGAATAGGTCAGTCCCGAAGCAGGCAAAAGCATGCCAAAAATGTAGCTATCGGTTCAGAGATTGAGAAAGCATCGATTTTTTGCATTTCTCCAATCGAATTAATCCCTTCATTAGCGATAAGGGTTGCCCTAAAAAGGACAATACTTCCAACTACTTCTTTGTGGATACTCAATTTTTGCCATGATTGACGAGGGTACGAGGGAAAGTCTTTCCGACGACGAAATACTGTGGTTGGCGGGAATTATCACGGGTGAAGAGCGACAAATTCGGATCACCAAAGCTAACAATGGCCGTCCGTTACGAGAGCCCGAGACGAATTCTCAGGAGCAGAAATATCGTCCAATCGTAGAATGGATTCGTCAAGATTTGAAGATCCGTCCGAAGCCGATGTGGACTATCCGATATTTCGAGCTTGTCGTAGACCTCAAAAGGGTTGTTTCCGCCTCGGGGATTGATAAACCTAAAGAATCATTTGGAGCCAATTATTCACCACGTGCCTTTGTACGACTTGCCGGTTATGATGCTAAGATCGGGTCCCTCCTTGAGCCCGTAGGAATTTCGTATCTGTGGGATTTAATCCATGAGTTCGGACATGTATTGATAGGCTCACCCGAGAATGAGGAATCGATCCAGTGTTTTGGGGCACGGTGCACCGTCAAGCGAGAAAGGAACGCGTGGAAGAAAGGCTGGGCGGAGGTCAAAGGAACTTTTGGCGACCAGCTGACCGATGGGGATTACGAGAGTTACAAAGATCACCGCAATACATGTCTTAAGACCTACTGGCTTAAAAAGGTAAAAGAGTGTGGTGGAAAAGGATTAAAATTAAATTGTCCTGAATAAACCTAAGTTCACGGCGGACAGCCTCGCGAATTTTTTGTTAAGTTACGCCACTAGCCTGTCAATACGTTTTGAAATCTGAACCTCTTAGCAATGTCACTTTAACCAGAGACGAAAAAAAATGGAGATTGATGTTGATCGTGGGAGAGAGAACCTTCTAAGGATACAAGGATTAATCCTGAGGGTGCCATGAAAAAGCACTCTATTCTAATTGATGTTTAACCCTCCTTCGGGGAGATTGAAATCCTGATGACCGAACTCAAAAACGAATTCTCATGGTCAAAAACCAGAGACGAAGTATTCGAAACCTGCCTAAGACAATACTGGTTCGCGTATTACGGTTACTGGAATGGCTGGCTTGAGAATGCTCCAGATAAAACCCGTCAGATTTACATTCTAAAGAACCTTAAGAATCGGCAGATGTGGGCAGGAGAGAAGGTCCATGAGTGCATCCAAAGAAGTCTCTATAATATCCGAAGGGGTATTAAGGTTCTTCCAGTTGATGAAATTGTCACGATCACCCTCGATCAGATGAGAGCTGAATTTCGATCTTCAAAAATAAAGACATACTGGAAGAAGCCAAAGACCTGTGCCCTCTTTGAGCATGAATATGGGATAGAACTAACCGATGATCAGTGGAAAGAAGTTGCAAATAATGTAGAGACTTGCCTAAGAAACTTTTATGCCTCTGACATCTATCACGGCTTAAAATCTCACCCCAAAAGTGATTGGCTTGGAGTGGAGGAGTTCTCCTCTTTCCATCTGGATGATACCAGAATCAACTTGGCCATCGACTGTGCGATAAAGGAAGGAGATGAGATTTACCTGTATGATTGGAAGACGGGGAAGAGCCTCTCTGAAGATCTTTCTATCCAACTATGTTGTTACGCCCTTTATGCTATGGAGAAATGGCATGTCCATCCCGAATCCCTCAGGATCATTGAGTATAACCTCTCTTTTGACAAGTCCAATTGGTTTTCAATAACCCACGGTGAGGTGGAAGATATCAAGGGGTATATCAAGGGAAGCATCAAGGATATGCAGTCTCTTTTGGTAGAGGTTGGGAATAATATCCCGGTGGAGGAGGAAGGATTTGGCAAGGTGGAGGATGAGCGGATCAGTTTGAGGTGTAATTTTAGGAAGATCTGCAGAACTTAAGTGATGTTGCAGGCTATGCGCTCTGCCCTGTGCCTTTTCCGCGGCATAAAAAATCCTTTGTTCTTGCATAATTTTCTGTTTTTGGTATATATAGTGCAACTCAGGTGGGGGTGATGAAACTTTATTCAATTATATTGATTTAAAAAGCCTTTTGTTTTAATGGGGGATGGGCTTTTTTTAAGATTATATAGGGATCTTAACATGCCAGCGATTGCATCCCTTGAAGATTTAAAAGCTGCCCAGAAAGATCTTCTGGAAACCGGGGATCTGGATGAGTTGAAGAAGGTGTTTAGAAGATGGCGCTGTATCGGATGGAAAAATATCTGTAAGCTTTGGCTTGAGGAGTAAACTCCCGAGCAATTGAAAGGTGAGGGTGGATGAGGTTTCAGAAAGGAAAAATAAGTGAAAGAATTCAACTACTCCCCCCGGATTTTTTTCCAGCCATACGGAGAAAAGACACCTTGACAGCAAAGTACGCCGCTTATTTGCATCGGAGCAGGCGGGAGATTGTACGACAAAGAAACTGGAGAGGGAATAATCATGAGTGATCCGATAGTTGAGCTTAAAGAAGGCTATCTTTACGACCCGGTGGCACAGAAACCCCGCAAGGCAACGGATGAGGAGTTTGTCCGGCAGGAAATGATCAAAACCCTGGTCAATGAATACGGCTATCCCCTTACTTCGATGAAAACCGAGTTTCCAATCAAAGTCGGTTCATCAACTAAAAAAGTTGATATTGCAATCTTTCCAGATGAGGCCGACCACAAGCAGGAAACAGTTGTTTGCATTACTGAGTGTAAGAAGCCTCAGGTCAAAATCACCGACAAGCAAGATGGTATCGGACAGTTGATTTCTTACGTCGCAGTCTGCCCCGCGTGTGATTTCGGTGTTTGGACAAACGGCGCTGGGTTTGAGCGCCAAGCCATCCACAAAGTAACCCCGAATGAGATAAAGCGCGTTGACTACGATATCCCGCGACACGGCGAAACCCGTCCATCAGACAAAGCCCCGCGCCTTGATTCTCTGATTCCAGCAACAACGGAAAGCCTCAAATGGAGATTCCGCAAGTGTCATAACATCATTTCCCAATCCGGGGATGACAAAATGACCGCGTTTTGGGAATTCCTAAAAGTCATTCAGACGAAGATCGAAGACGAGAAAGAAGATAAAGAACGCTCGGACTTCTACGCGACGCCGACGGAGACTGAGACCCAAGACGGTCAAACACGGGTTTTGAAGCGCATAACGTTGCTATACAAGCGGCTGGTCGTTCCGAAATACGGACAGCTCGGCTTCCAAGGCGACAAGGTAAACATCCGTCCCGCAGTGCTCGCCCGTATCGTGGCTGAACTTCAAGACTACTCGCTTCTGACGACAGGCCCGACTGTAAAGGGCGCGGCTTATGAAGAAATTGTCGGCGCGAACATTCGCGGCGAGAAAGGCGAGTTCTTCACCCCCCGCGTCGTTGTCGAGGCCGCCGTGGAGATGTTGCAGATCACGCCTGATGACGTGTGTTGCGACCCAGCTTGCGGGTCCGGTGGTTTCAGCGTCCTGATGCTCGTTGCAGGAATGAACGCCATTGTCGAAAGATACTCGAAACGTAGGGGTAACTGGGCCGATACGATACGCGACGAGCAACGGAAGTTTGTCCTGGGTTACGTCATGTCAAATGACATAAACCGCAACCTGGCGAATGCAGCGCGTATGAACATGCTTATGAACAACGACGGTTCAGGTCTCGTTTTTGATCAGGACATTTTAGAGCCACCCCAAAACTGGACATGCGATAACGCAGATAAGTTACGGCAAAAGCTTGGTCTCGTAGAGAAGAGAGTCGGCGGTCACAGGTTCATAGTCGGCAACGTCACCGCGCTTTGCACCAATCCGCCTTTTGGTGATGATATAACCCGCAACGAGCGCCATGTTCTCGATCAATACGATCTGGCTCGCGATAGGTCTTCACAAATCGTCGAGATACTTTTCATTGAACGCTGCGTTCAACTTCTGAAGCCCGGCAAAGGCAGGGCGGCAATCATCGTCCCGCAGTCCATCCTCAATAACCCTGGGTTGGAATACGTCCGCAAATGGCTCCTTACATATACGCGGATTCTCGGGGTTGTGGAATTGCCGGTTGAGACCTTCCTTATCAGTGGGCGTGAAGGCACTGGTACATTAACAGCCATTCTTATAGTCGAACGCCGTGACATCAACGACACGGTGGCGATCCTTGGGAGCCAGCCAATCGACCCATATCCCATTTACATGGCAATCGCTCATTACGTGGGATACGACCGTCGCGGCAATACAATCTATCGCAGACATAAAGACGGGACCGACATCATAGAAGAAGTGCCCATCGTAAATCCAACAGATGGGAGAATTGTTCGCACAAGCAAAGAACGTGTCGTTGCCAACGACCTACCTTCGATAGTCAGAGATTACATCGTATTCCGCGAGAACCTTCAAAAGGGGCGTGTGCACTTTGACAAAACTAAGGGGCTTTACTGTGTTCTTGAATAAACATAGCAAGCTTTTCCCTGTTGACCGTCAGATTGTGGCAAGCACGGAGACACTTAACCGGGGTTTTCGTCTCGATCCAAGCCGTTACAGCGGTGAGGGCGAAGCCATGCTACGGCACATCAAACAGCTTGGCATTCCAGTCAAACGAGTTGGTGACCTCGATGAATTCGTTGAAGTCTATTTACCGAATCGTTTTACACGGGTGTACCTCGATCATCCAGAGTATGGGGTGCCAATGCTGGGCACGTCCAGCATGTTCATGACCCGACTTCCACGGGATGCCACCATTCGCTTTAAGGATCGCAACAGGTCTTCACCACTCTGGATTCGCAGCGGCGATATTCTCATTTCGCGTTCTGGCACTGTTGGAACATCTGTCATCTGTGGGGAATCGTATTTGAATCACATCGCGAGTGACGATTGCTTCAGACTCCGCATTCACGAAACCATGCGTGGTTATGTGACAGCGTTCCTGCAATCCCAAATAGGCATGACACTCTTGATCCGAGACGCGCACGGGAAAGTCATAAAGCATCTGAAGGATCACGATATCACTAACGCGTTGATTCCGGTGATTGATAAGTCGCGGCGTGAGCGAATCAACCAATTCATGTTGGATGCCGCTCACGAAGCGGACAAAATGAGGAAACTACTTGATTCAGCCGAAGACGCAATCGCCGATGTTCTACACCTTGAGGGAAAGCCGCGTAAAAAACACGCCTGGTTGAGCGATTCAAAAGTCAGTTTTCTTCAGCCTTCGGGGCTACTTTCCCGATCAAGAGTAGACCCGCACTTCCATGACCCTTTTGTGGTTACCCTGCGATCCTTCCTCTCCAATAAAAAGTCGAAACCACTTGGCGATATTGCTCAGGTATGGGGCGCACCTCGATTCAAACGACTTCGTGCAGATGAAGGACACGGAACCGCCTTATTTTCTTCCGCTGACATCATGCGCGTTCGATTGATTCCCAGCACACACCTGTCTTCAGCCCGAAACGCAAAAGCGATCAAGCAATGTCTCGTAGACGAGGGAACAATTCTGGTTTCGTGTTCCGGTGCATTTGGGGGTATCCTGGGTCGCAGCGTCCGTGTTCCCCAGTACCTTCACAGACAAGCTGTGACACAGCATGTCGTTCGGGTCAAAGTGACTGATCCTCAGTTTGACCGTGATTATGTTGCGGGTATCCTGAGTAGCATCAACCTGGGTTACATCATCATTACAGCCTTTCGTTATGGGAAGGACGTGCCAGAGATCGACCCCGACGATCTTAAAACGATACCAATTCCCCAACTGAAATCAGAAGACCAAGAGCGTGTCGCAAGAGATGTCAGAGAAGCCTACAAATCCCTTGATCGGGTAAATGAACTTGAAGAAACGGCCCAACGTGAATTACTGCAAGCCCTCAAGTGGGAACAAGGTGAATAGAGAGCGGGAAGTTCATCACAGGCCGTGGGCGGAACGGGAAAAATGCCCCTGGGGACGTAGTTAAATTATTTAAGAAATAGACCTAGTGGAAACCGGCGTCATCCATAAAAAAGTTGGTCGTTTCTAAACGCCGATACTCTCCTCAAATAATAAATAAAATTATGAGAAGAATAATTTTGCTCACCATGATTTCCGTAATCTTCTGCACAGTTTTATCCATAACAATTACCCTCCCCCAAGAAACTCCCCTCACTTGGCAAGTCTATTTCTCCCCACATGGAGGATGCACCGAAGCCGTCATCAGGGAGTTAGATAAAGCCAAAAGCACCGTTCTTGTCCAAGCCTACCTTTTTTCTTCTGAACCGATTGCCAACGCTCTGTTAGATGCCCATAAGAAAGGTATTAAGGTAAAGGTAATCTTAGATAAAAGCCAGAAGACGGAAAAGTATTCAGCAGCGGACTTCTTTGCCAATTCTGGCATCCCAACCAAAATAGATTCTGCACATAACAGAGCCCATGACAAGGTTATTATCATTGACGAGGAAACCGTGATTACAGGGTCATTTAACTTTACCAAGAGTGCGGAAGAAAAGAATGCTGAGAACCTGCTCGTGATCCATGACAAGAAACTGGCTGAACGATATACGAAGAACTGGCAGGAGCATGAGAGACATTCGGAGGTTTATGTTGGGAAAGGAAGGTAGAAGAACATGAGTTCAAAATTGACCTACACAGTTTTTTTAGTCTTTTTGGTCGCTGGATTTGTAGGCTTCTACTTAAAGGTTGCCACTGGTTGTAATTTAATTGCAGACATGGCGAGCCTTGCTTTGATTCTTACCCTTGCAACCCTGATACTCTATACATATTACACGTATAAGATTGCCAGTGAGGCTTGGATCCCAGTAGCATCTTTCAGCATGCAGCAGAGCAAACCCATTCCTTATTTCGTTTCATTTGAAATTCGGAACCATTCCAAATTTTCGTTAGAATGTTGGTGCAATATAAATCCAAGTGTATGTGGACAAGATGTGCAGATGGAAGGTTTTTATGGAGCGAGAAGTTCATGGACTCTTCCACCCTATGGCGCTGGTGCAGGTCATTTTGAAATTCCAAAGATTTTGGCAAAGGTTGGGAAAACCGTCCAAGAAATGAAGCAAATGGCTGGGACTGTTGATGTGAAGGATCAGCTTTATTTTAAGGTTGCTTTTTCCTTCTACCCTGTTGGCAAGAAAAAGTCAAAGGTTTCCTTACCAATTCAGCCATACTATTTCGATTTTGTGAATACCACTCTCGTATTAGATTTTTGATACACCAATGGCTTTTAACCTTGATCCTAAGTAAGTTGTCTCCTTCGAAGAAGTTCTTATGTCCCAAGTAGTCAAGCATGGATTGAAAAGCTGATTGAATGATTTTTTCAGAGGAATAAATCAATGGAAACCCTTTCAATACAGCAACAGATTTCAGAATTCATCTTATCCGGAGATAAGGTGACAAGAAACCATTTTGTTCAAAATTTTGGTGCCGAAATAGAACAGTTTATTAAGGCGATTTCCCTGGTATATGAACGGATTAACAAATTGGAGGGTGGGGTCCCTCAAAACATGCGTTCTGCTTGGGCCTGGATGTTTCTTTATAATGCTTTTAATAATTTGGTCACTTCCTTTCACTTCTTGATTTCCGGGTTTGTTGTACCTTCAGGTAATCTCATTCGACAGTTTGCAGAATCAATTGCAATGGCTCTCCTATGCTCCCATCCTCTGATAAACGTCTTTGACCGTTTCAATTCTGATCCAGAAAAATTTCCTGTCCATAAAGCGTTATCAATGGCCAGTCAAAAGCAAAATGCTCGTCTCCTCGATCTGAATCGTAGTGGTTGGGAGGGATTTCAGGAAATTACTAAATGGTATGACTACTACAGTCATGCGTCTACTGTCTCTATCGCACATCTCCACCCTTTTGACAAGCCCGATCAGATGGTAATGGGTTGTATGTTTGATCCTATAAAGAAGGATTCCTATAAGGACGAAATTCGGAGACGGACTAGGGCTTGTGACCACCTTCTTGAGACAGTCGAACAGGTAGAGCAACATCTGAAGAGAACAAACAGAACATGATTGGAGGTCTTTATGGCACCTGCCCTTGACCCCAAACAACTCGTTTCCTTTGAAGAGTTCCTAATGTCCCAGGTCATCCAGCAGGAGGCTCTCACCCGATTGCTCGTGGAGAAAGGGATATTCACAAGGGAGGAGTTTTTGGAGATGGTGAAGGTGGTGAATCGGGAGATAAAGAAGAAGGAGGTGACCTGAATGAAATCATTATCAGTTAAGTTGGGAGTTTTATTCATAGGACTTTTGATCCTTGGCTATGCAGAAGTGTGGGGGGCGGATTGGAGGCTATTCAGTTTGCCTGCTCAACCAAAACCTCAACGTCTCTATGCGGAGGATGAAACCCGATACAGTTGTAATAAGATTCAAACAGGGATGACGCAAGATGATGTTTTGAATGTTTTAGGATTTCCTAGTGATAGAAAGTCAGAATCTCCTCTTGATAAGAGGGGAAGTTTTGATTCGAGAGGAACTTTTGGTTCGAGAGGAACTAATGATTCGAGAGGAACTATTGAAAGGTGGTCCTATAATCGCTATGGTAAATTGCCTTTAAATATTCTTTTCATTGACGGTAAAGTCACAAGTTGCCAAGACTGAATAGAACATTTTGAGGAAAAGGGGAGCACATGAATGAAATCTTTATTGATTAGATTGGGAGTAACTCTTGTCATTATCGGACTTGCACTCTTTAATTATGCGGAAGTGTGGGCAGAGGATTGGAGGTTATATGCGAAGACGGATTTGTATGAATGTTTCTATAATGCGGAAGATATGATTCGCTCATCACAAGACATTGTGGAGGTTTTGACGAAATTAGTATATACAGAGAGAGGTGTAGTCGAGATGGTAAAAGAGTTTGGGAAACATTATGAGAATTTGAGTTATTCACTGGAATTATGGGAAATTAATTGTGCAGAAAAAAAGCACCGTCTTTTATCGACTACCACATATTCTGTAGAAGGGAATATTTTATACACTAATCAAGCTGGAAGTCGCCCCCCGCCTTGGAAGATTATTTCCCGAGAATCTGTTGAAGAGAGTCTATACAAAGCATTATGCAAATAAATGGGAGATGAGGTGAAGCCAAGAATCTAAGCCGTCTCCTTTGAAGAACTCCTCATGTCCCAGGTAGTCCAACAGGAAGCCCTCACCCGGTTGCTTGTGGAGAAAGGGATATTCACCAAGGAGGAGATTTTAGAGATGGTGAAGGTGGTAGATCGAGAGGCAAAGAGGAGAAAGAGAAAGTATGGTTTAGAGAATCCTTGAATATCTCCGTCTTGATCCTGGCTGAGAAACTCTGCCAAAAGCACTGTTTCTCCCACCCCCCAGGATTGAGGCGGGTTTTTGTTGAAGAATAAGGTGAGTGAATAGAGAGAGAAAACAGAAGGCTAAATGAAAAAGTATCTCACTCTTACTCTAATAATTTCAGTTGTGGTTGGAATAGTGTTGCCAAATATTTTGGGAGTGAAAGACCCCCTTTACATAGCTATCTCTTTTAGTTCAGTCTGGGCTATCTACTCCCTTATCCTGCTCGGATATGTTTTTTTAGTTGAGGGTAGAAGAAACAGAAATAAGTCAAAAGAGGAAGACCCCTTTCCTCCTGAGTTAATTCAGGAGTGGGAGGCTCTCTGGGAAATTACCGTTGAGAGATATAAAGGCCCCAGAAGGGGGAATCCTGACTGGAATTGAGATGGTAAATAAAATATCCAAGATACCCGATGGAGTCCTTGAAGAAATCTTTCCCAAAAAGCTGAAAAGGTATGGAGCATCGGAAAAGGTATATTCCCAACTGAAGGAAATGATTCTTAGGGGTAAGTTGAAAAAAGGGGAAAGTTTATCCTACGAAAGGATTGTTCAGGAGTTCAATGTCAGTAGGGATATTGCCCATGGGGTGATTTCTCAATTGAAGAAGGAAGGGTTAGTAATTTCCAAGAGGGGAGTGGGGTCATTTGTTACAAAGCCTCTTTAGGAAATTCCGATAAGAAACTTACTCCAGAAAAAGACCTAAAATAGAGCGATAATGGAACCAATACCTGAAGCAATAGTGGAAAAGACCTGGCAAGAAGTTGCCGGTTTTACTCCTGATAGGGCGAAGAAAGAAATGATGAAGATTGGCAACAACCAGCCAGAGCTCTTGGCCTTCGTGACGGAATCGTCCCAAGAAATGGGTCAGGAAGTCAGAGAGCTTGGGATCTATATGTTTCTTGTTGTCTCCCGGATGTTTCAAGAGGCCCATGGGAAGATCGAAAAGATTTCTTCTGAAGAGATTATTGAGTGCTATGAACATAATGAAGGCCTAATGGAAAGATTAGAGGGAGCCCATGAAAAATTTCTCGATAGAGTTACCAGTGTTCAGACTTCCAGACAGCCTTATGTGGTGAAGTATGTAGCGGATGCTTTGATGGAAGATGATGAAGGGGAGGATGCTTTAGCATTAACAGATGAACAGAAGGGTTTCCTCTTCCTGCTGCTCAAAACCGTGATTGATGTTCTTGACCAGAAAGGTGTGAAATCTTAAAGTTCGATATCGTCTCTCTCCAAACCTGTTAAATAATAAAAGTGGTTTCCTTGCATATTTCTTCCTGAAACTTTCAGTTCCTTAATTTCTAAAAAAGGTGTATATTACAACCCATATTTCACAATGGATAACCCAGATTCTGAGGGCGGTTAATTTTTTCAATTATTATATTGCTGCGGTACAATATCCCATAGGAAAATATTATACCGCAAAAAGGGCGATTGCTGAGTCATTTAGGCCTTTAAATTGGCTTTTAAGGGGCTGAAAGGTTCGGTTTTAAGAGAAAAATCGCAGCAGCATAAAAAATAATGTTAGGTGTTTTATTTTTTAACGAAAGGAGACAATGTATGATTAATGAACAAATTAAGGCGTCATTGGCCCCCTGCGGACTAAGCTGTGAAAAATGCTTTGCCCATGTGGACGGAGATATCCGCCGGTACAGTCTGAAACTCAAAGAAAAACTAGGGAATTTCGACATCTATGCCAAACGATATGAAACCCTGCTGGGTGATCCGGTTTTTAAAAAATATCCTGATTTCAAGGAAATGCTGGATTACTTTGCTTCGGAAAACTGCAAGGGATGCCGTAACGAGCAGTGTAAGATGTTTAAAAACTGTGGGGTACGCGGCTGTCACCAGGAAAAACAGATTGATTACTGCTACCAGTGTGACGAGTTCCCCTGTAACAGAACCAACTTTGACGAAAACCTGTATAAAGCTTGGGTGCGGATCAACGAGATAATAAAAAATGAAGGTATAGAGAAATATTATGAAAAAACTTTAAAACGCCCCAGATATATTTAAAAAAACCATAAAAAGGTGGGCAGATTCCGGGAGACGATTTTGGAAAAATACAAAGTTACGTTCTGAGAGTAGATTTAATTAAGTATGATAGAAGGATCAAAATATCTTTACAAATATCGGCACTTTCTTCATTTGGGGTATAAGGACCATAGAAGATTACTAACAAATAATGAATTGTTTTTCCCTTCTCCAGATAAATTCAATGACCCATTTGATAGCAATTTTCCATTTCATTATGAGGATTTTACTCGCGATGAATTCATTAATTATTGGACAAGTCGTATGGAAGATGGATACGCAAAAGGTCAACATGCTGAAATTAAAGAGAAAATAGAAATTTTATATCGGAAACGTGCCACGCCTGAAGGGAAAAAAGAGATTTTAAAAATTCAAGAAGATATTCTAAATGAACTGAGATCAAACAAAATTGGAATTTATTCGATGAGTGCAAATTGTAATAGTATCCTATCTTGGGGACATTATTCAGATTCGCACAAAGGATTCTGTGTTGGTTTCGATAAAGAAAAGCTGACGGAATTTATTAAATCAAACGAATCATTAGATCTTGGTAGGGTAGAATATACGGAAAAATATCCTCTCATAAATGTTTATAAAAGTTCAGAAGAAGAAAAGATAACAAAATTATTTTGGACTAAATCAATGGATTGGAAATATGAAGAAGAATATAGAATTATCTGGTATGATGGGGCAAACAAAACTCTTCAGATTGATAATGGAATTATTAAAAGAGTAATTTTGGGATGTCAAATAAGTCAAGAAAATAAGGGTGTAATTACAGAGATGCTCAAAACTCGTTATGAAAATATTTCTCTTTTTCAGGCAGTAAAAAAAGATAATAGTTTTGGTTTGGATTTTGAAAAATTAGAATATTAATTACAATGAATCAAAGAAAACAAATATTTGAACTCATCGGACTTTATATTTGTGCAAATTAAAAAAGAAAATCAGCATTCAATTGTGTTGATCTTCATCCGAGACTTATTTCGACACTGTCCGTCAAATCAAGTTACTGGTCAGGTTAACTGATTCTTTTGGATGCCCACTGACTCTATTCTTAGGGTTATTAGAGCAGAAACAATCAATAAATCCTATTTTATGAAATAGTCTATTTTTTTCTTGTAAATTCTTGCGAATGCTTTTAGTTGGACAATGTCAATCCGTCTTTGCCCCGATTCCATTTTAGAAATATAGGATTGTGACACTCCCAGGAGCTTTGCAACATCTTCTTGATCGAGACCTGCTTCCTTGCGAGCCGTTCTTAGCCTTTCAATTAGACTCCTGTGTTCTTTTGAGTAGATGGTCTTGACCATAACCCATAATCCTCTGGTGTTCAAGGATACATTCCGTTTTGTCATATGCCAAAATGGAATATTTTTATTGACTATTTAGCTACGAATCCGTAGAATATCATTGCATTTCGGAGGGAGGGACAAGATGAGTTCTGAAGAAGCTGAGTCAGAAAAGACCTTCAAGATGAATAATCTTTCCCCCGCTATTTAGGACCTTCTGCCAATTGGAGGGACTACATGGCTACCTTTCTTGACCATGAACAAATGCGTCTCCTTGATGACCCCCTTTTGAGTGAACATGAGGAACAAGAACAGCATGAATTGACACCGGCAGAACGCTGGGACGAGAAGGCCGCGCAGCATACGCTTGATGAGCTTTTTCACCTTGCGCGAAAGTACCGGTCAAGCGAATCCTACCGGAAGCTTATAGACTTCGTTGCCCGCTTCCGATTTTACTCACCATATAATGCGATGCTGATTCATATCCAGCTGCCGGGAGCGACGTTCGTTGCACCCGCCCGTCGTTGGATCCGGCAATACGGGCGCACAATCAGGCCAAATGCGCATCCGCTCGTGATTCTTCGACCTATGGGACCAGTCATGTTTGTTTTCGATGTCGAGGACACAGAGCCCGGACCGAAAGCCACGCCTCTCCCACGGGAAGTTGAAAGACCTTTTGAGGTTCGGCAGGGACATGTGGGCGGCGAACTCAACCTCACAATCGCAAACGCCAAGCGTGATGGTGTTCGCATTTTGCTGAAAAAGGAGGGGTCCCAATCAGCCGGGTTTATTTGTAAGGAGGATAGCAAAAGCCTCCATTCTCCATTGCTGTTCCAAACTGGCACGAATAAGGATGGCAGCCCAATTTATACAGCCATTCCACTTCGCTACAGCCTCGTCTTGAATGAAAACCTTAGCCGGGAAGCCATCTACGCTACCATGGTACATGAGCTGGCCCATTTGTACTGTGGACACCTGGGTACACCAAACAAGAATTGCTGGCCGGACCGCCGCGGTTTGACCGAGGAGGTCGTTGAGTTTGAAGCAGAGTCCGCAACCTTTCTACTTTGCAGGAGACTCGGGATCGACAATCCTTCGGATCAGTATCTGGCATGTTACATGGAGCAGAATCAGGAGGTTCCTGACATCAGCCTCGAATGCATTATGAAAGGCGCTGGGCTGATTGAAAAAATGGGGAGCATGCGTCTGAAACTGCGGAAGGCCCGAGAAGGATAACCAGCAATCGTTTACAAACATTGCCTTGGGCCAGTTACTTTAATCTTAGGGGTTCGCTTTGATGGAAGACCTTCGTCCGGGAAAACATTTAAAGATTATATAAAAGGAGCTTTTTGATTGGGGGTTAGGACAAAAGCAGGGAAGAAAGTTATGGGAAAAGACCTGGTAAGGGTTAGAGAGTTATATGCTGGTTGGCAAACCGAAGATCTAATGAAAGCAATAACTGTCGATAAAGCGGATTACGAACTGACCGCCATTAACATCATCAAGGAAGAACTTCAATCAAGGAATGTCACCACTGAAGACCTCGACAGTTTCCATAAAAATTATATTCGTGAAGAAGAATCTCTGAGAAACGGAGGAAAACTCTTTTGCCTCAAAAAGAGAGATTATTTCTTTATTGGAAAATCCTCATTTTGGTGTATAATTGGTTATGGTTTTTATTTTGGTTTAAGTATTGGCAGTGGCAAGGGAAAGCGGATTGAACTAATTCCCTTTGCCCTTAAATCAGAATGGCTATTTATTCTGGAAGTAGTTTTCAATATTGCCACCTTTGGAATATTTCCTCTTATCTTTTTCATTATATATAGCCTGAAACTTTCGCCAGAACAGAGAAAAGAGCGGAGGTTATCTTTGCTTATGCCGAAATATATCTTTTTCATTTACGGGGTTTCATTGTTTCTTTTTTTTGTTCTTGTTATTTTGCCAAGATGGGGTTTTTAAAATGAGACCCCTTATCGGATCAGGTGTCCATATAGGTGTCCATCGGTTAGGTTTTGGTGTCGATATTGTGGTCTGTCTGAAGGGGGGAAGTGCTTCATAAAGAGTAGATTTCGTCTTGTGCGTTGGGAATAGTGTTGGGAATCATATCTATAGAAACAAAAAGGGGTTAGGAAATTTCGCCTAACCCCTTCAAATTATTAGTGGTGGTCCCAAGGGGATTCGAACCCCTGTTACCGACGTGAGAGGCCAGTGTCCTAGGCCACTAGACGATGGGACCACGATTCTAATTCAATTCCAAATGTCAAACGACAAATTTCAAACGAATTCCCCCGCCTGCCGGCAAACAGGAATTCCAATTACCCTAAATTCAGATCCTCCCCTCCCCTCACCCTCTCCCCCATGGGGAGAGGGTGAGGGGAGGGGAAATTCCGGTCATTGGAATTTGGTGCTTATAATACCTTGTCCAAATTAACCCACAGCCTATTAAAAATCAAGCACTAAATATGGATCAACCTTTCAGATTGAAAGGCTCTTGATTTTTCTTGTATTCAAAATGGAGAAAAATTATATTAATAGCAAAATACTATGATCCCGATTCGAGATGCCATTCGTTCAAAGAACTTTCCGGCGGTCAACTTCATTATCATTGGCCTCAATATCATTGTTTTTCTATGGCAACTCCTTCAGGGTTCCGATTTAAAAGAAGTCTTTTATCTCTATGGAATGGTTCCTCTCCGATACCATGATCCAGAACTCTCCGCTCACTTTACAAGGTTCCAACAATATCTCCCCTTTCTGACCTCCATGTTTCTTCACGGAGGATTCCTTCATATTATCATGAACATGTGGTTTCTCTATATCTTCGGGGACAATATTGAAGACAGGCTCGGCCACATTCGATATCTCGTCTTCTATCTTTTCTGCGGTGTGGCAGCTGGCTTGGTCCACCTCTTCACAAATTGGAATTCCAATATCCCTACCATCGGGGCGAGCGGAGCCATTTCAGGTGTCATGGGAGCTTATCTCCTTCTTTATCCCCGTTCCAAGATCTTGACATTGATACCGATCTTTTTCTTTTTCCAATTTGTCGAGATCCCAGCCTTTATCTTTCTCGGGTTTTGGCTCTTCTTACAATTATTTTCTGCAAGCCTTACACCCAGGAATGTCGGAGGCGTTGCCTTCTGGGCCCATATCGGCGGTTTTGTCGCTGGTCTTATTTTTATAAAAATATTTGATGTGATCCCAAGGACAGGCTTAAGTGGAATGCTCCGTCAACATACTGAAAGGCAAACCACACCTCGCATTCAAACTATTTCACCTCGCTATCCTCCGGAAGAATTGGATATTCATGGGGTCATCACGCTTACTCCGAGGGAGGCTTCTTATGGTGCTCGTAAGCTAATTTCCATCCCCCAAGGATTGAAAAAGAGAAGCCTCTTTGTAACCATTCCACCTGGAGTTCATGAAGGAACGCGTTTGCGTTTGAAAGGATTAGGGCAGGTGGATAGGGATGGTAACCGAGGAGATTTATTTCTCGAGGTCCAAATACCAGATTAGAATAAAATTACAATAACCAAATCCCAAGCTCCAAATAAATTCCAATTACCGGATATCCAAACCATCCCCTCACTCTTGCCCTCTCCCCCATGGGGAGAGGGCAAGAGTGAGGAATTCTCCTGACATCTTGATTTTTCGAAGATGTCTACAGCTTTCCAAAAATTATTAGAGATAGAGCAGGTTGTCAATCGAAAAATCAAGTTGAAATCGTCTTGTAAAATTGTTACCTTTTAGCATGTTATTCTATTAAATTGGATTATGGGTGAGGAAGAAGGGAGATTTAAATGGAATGCGAGGTTTCGGAATCAGAAAGAAGCGCGATGGAGCTTTTTTTTGAACCACAAAGTGTTGCGGTCATCGGATCGTTGAGAGAAGGCTACTTTGGCGGTTATGTGGTAATCAAAACCTTATTGAATGCAGGTTTTGCAGGAAAAATCTACCCTGTGAACCCTTCTTATCAAGAAGTCCTCGGCCTGAAGGCTTATCCTTCCATCAAAGAAATACCAGAGAAAATAGATTTGGCACTCATTATGATCAATCGCCGATCCGTTCCCAATGTCATGAGAGAATGTGCAGGGAAAGGAATCAAGGCGGTGATTGTGGTGGCGGATGGTTTTGCGGAAAGAGATGGAGAGGGAGCCAAACTGCAAAATGAAATTGTAGAGATTGCAAAGAAAGCAGGAATCCGAATTATTGGGCCCAATACGGCAGGCATTGTGAATTCAGCCAATGGCCTGACTCCTGACCCATATGAACCAGGATATGAAAAAGTTAAGCCAGGGGCAGTAGCGATCTGTGCTCAAACAGGGATGATCAATCCTCAGGCATTCCCTTACGCTGATCTTCACTACGGGGTAAGTAAAATATGCGACTACGGAAATAAATGCGATGTGGATGAATGTGATCTGCTTGAATATCTTGAAAGCGATCCGGCAACGAAAGTCATCACCATGTACCTGGAAAGTATTCGAGATGGACGGAGGTTCTTAAAAATTTCAAGAAGGGTCACTGCCAAAAAGCCTGTCTTAATTTTAAAATCTGGCCGGACAAAAGAAGGGGCAAAGGTATCTGCTTCCCATACAGGTGCATTGGCGGTAGATGATCAGATTTTCAGTGCTGCCTGCAAGCAGGCGGGGGTCATTCGTTTGGAAAAATTCAGTGAGCTTTTTGAGTTACCCAAAATATTTTCTCTTCAACCCTTACCAAAGGGAAATCGGTTGGGGATCGTCACCTTTACCGGAGGGGTGGGGGTTTTAGCTATAGACGAAGGGGCGAAATATGGTTTATCGGTTGCCCGGCTATCTCCTGAAATAGCCGAAAAGTTAAATGCGATTTTCCCTGGCCTGGGGAAAACGGTGGTGGATATTGGCCCGCCCATGGCGGTTAATAGTTACATAACGATCTATGCCGACATTTTAAAAACCGTTCTGGAAGACGATAACATTGATTGTCTCTTCAATGTCATCTGGACGAGCCCGTTTGAAGAATTCGTAGAGGAATACCTAAAATTTTATGGAGCATTACAGGGAAAATATCAGAAAACCATAGCCACATGGATCTATGGCCCGAGTATCCCTCTCATCAATGACATGTCCAGTCGGATGGAGGATCTGGGTTTTCCGGTATTTTCAGATCTTGAGATGGCCATTAAAGCGCTCGGCATTGCTTATCAATATTCAAACCGAAAGAAGGGAGAAAAATGATGGGGAAGCTTTCGATATTCGATCAAGTAAAAAAAGAAGGCAGGTTCATACTCACCGAATTTGAATCAAAAAGAATTCTCAAACAGGCTGGGATATCTGTTGTGGAAACCAAATTGGCAAAAACCCAAAAAGAAGCCGTTTCATTGAGCCAGAAAATGGGTTTTCCTGTAGCACTGAAAATAACTTCCCCGGATGTGATTCACAAAAGCGATTCAGGTGGCGTTAAGCTTTCATTAAACAATGGTACTGAAGTAAAAAAGGCCTACGACGAAATTTTAAAAAAAGTTAGGAAACAATATCCCGACGCAGTCGTTCATGGAGTATCCGTACAAAAAATGATCCGACCAGGAACAGAAGTCATTGTAGGGACCAGTAAAGATCCGCAATTCGGTCCTGTCATTATGTTTGGCCTGGGAGGTATTTTCGTAGAATTACTCAAAGATGTTTCCTTCAGAGTGATTCCTGTTGAGCGAAGAGACGCCCAGGAAATGATTAAAGAAATAAAAGGATATCCGTTATTGCAGGGCTACCGGGGAAAAGAACCTGCCAACATCTCTGCTTTAGTGAAAATTATTCTTAAAATATCCAAATTGATAGAGGAGAATCCACAGATTAAAGAATTAGAATTAAACCCAATATTTGCTTTTGGAGATAAGGCTGTCGCCGTGGATGCAAGAATCATCTTAGAAAAAGGTTAAATGAACACGGTAACTTTACTCCAATTCTCCTTTTTACTTTTTTACAAAAAGCCTTAAATACTCTCCATAGCCTTCTTTTTCCAAATCCTCTTTGGAAATGAATCTTAACGCCGCGGAATTCATACAATACCGGAGTCCTGTCGGCTTTGGCCCATCGGAAAACACATGGCCGAGATGTGAATCGGCATTTTTGCTCCTCACCTCAATGCGTTTCATGAAAAAGCTGTTATCTTCTTTTTCGACAATATGATCTGGGTCAAGGGGTCTGGTAAAGCTTGGCCATCCGGTCCCGGATTCAAACTTATCAAGGGAGCTGAACAGGGGTTCCCCAGAAACGATATCGACATAAATTCCTTCCTTCTTATTATCCCAATATTCATTTTGAAACGCAGGTTCAGTACCATTCTTTTGAGTCACCTTATACTGTAAAGAAGACAGCTTTTTTCTCAGGGTTGCATCGTCGGGCTTTTTATAAAATCTTTCATTCTCGGGTTTTGTGCTTTCCAGCTCCTTCCCCCAAACCTTGCTTAAAAACTGATCGCGACCGGACCAGTATCTGTAATAACTGTATTTGAGAGGATGTTTTTTGTAGTAATCCTGGTGATACTCCTCTGCTTCATAAAATTTAGTAAACTTTATAATCTCCGTCATAACAGGTTTATTGAACCTCCCGGATTTATCCAACGTTTCCTTAGACTTTTCTGCCAATCTTTTTTGATCTTCATCATGATAAAATATAATACTCCGATATTGCGGACCCCGATCCACAAATTGTCCACCCGGATCGGTGGGATCGATATGCATCCAGAAGAAATCGAGTAATTTTTCATAAGTTATTTTAGAGGGATCATAATAAACTTGAACGGCCTCGACATGCCCAGTCGTCCCAGACGATACCTCTTCATAGGTTGGATTCTCTTTGTTTCCTCCGGTGTAGCCTGATATGACTTTCACAACGCCTGGCAATTTTTCTAAGTCCGCTTCTGTGCACCAAAAACATCCCCCCGAGAAGGTAGCTTTCCTTATCGCTACATCCTCTTTATTCATATCATTCCTCACTCCTTGTTGAACGATATCGGACTTTTGACACCCATTGATGACCATGAGCATTACCACCAACAATAATAATAAAATTTTCATTATAATCACCACCTCCAGTGATCAAACCGTATCATCAGACCTATGGCAAATTTATAAAATAATACACTCTCTCAATTTAAAAATGTTTACGAGTCTGTTAATTGTCAAGAAATGGTTAGAGAAAAAACTCTTAAGGAAGGTTAATAACGGGGAGAGGTGGAGTTTAACCTCCACCTACGTATGGTTTGGTGATAATGGGCTGGTTTCAAGCTATACTTTTTACATAGGAGAGAGTCATCCTTCCCAAAATGTACATCACAGCTACCATTCCCGTTCCTAAAACAAATGTGACGGCCATCATTCCTATCCAAAGTGTTTTCATTCTTCCTTTCCTCCTTTAATAATTTGTCGTTCCCATCAACAAAAAACCCGTGGCTAAATTATAGGCCACGGGTTTAGCAAAATTCCTTCTGCTTCGGCAACCCGGCTGTCCCAGGAGCCTGGGACCCGTGGCTTTCCGTCCCACGATTACTCGTGGTTTGGCTTTATCGGCATTTCTAAGCTAATAAAGTTTGTTTTGATTATTATTAGAGCAATTTCAATGCCAAAAGCTAATTCATTGTCAAACCACTTGATATTAAAGTATTTTTTAAATAACCAGAATTAGGGAAGAAGGGGAAATGTGCCCTTTTTTGTCTTAAAAAACTACCAATCTTTTGATGAGCACACCATTTTCAGGTTTATTTTCTTGGAAAAATATATGTCCCTAAATTTCCATAAGATCTTTTCCAACAATAACCTTCCCGTTGAAATGAGTTTTTGCGCCTTCTATCCACATTCCATCTGTCAATAATGGATCGTCAGAAGGGACAAAGTGAGTTAGGACCAAAGTCTTTACCCCTGCTGCTTTGGCAACTTTCCCTACATCGATATGAGTGGTATGAGAGGCCACGATGTGTTCAACAAGTCTATCCGCATTAGGAATTCTGGCCATTAATCGGGTTAGGGAAGGTTTATGGATGACCTCGTGGACTAATACATCTGCGCCTTGGGCGAGTTTGATTAAGTTATCCCAAGGAGTGGTATCCCCTGAAAAGACAATCGACCTATCTGGCGTATCAAAACGATAGGCAAAAGAAGGTTCAACTGGAGGATGATTCACCAGAGCAGCTGTCACTTTGACACTTTCATTTTGCATCACCACACCATCTTTGCTGAACTCGTGGGCAAAAATCATCGGTGTAAGGGGAGGTCTTCCCTTGTCTGGAATGCGAATGTTGATATCATAAGCATTCATCTCAAAATAGAGCTTAGTCATTTTTTCTATGGGCGGTGGTCCGTAGGTATCAATACTTCCTTTAAACCCAGAAACCCAGGCATTGTAAATGAGATTCCCCTAATCAAGATTATGATCAGAATGGTGATGAGTGATAAATATATACCTGAGATTTCGAAGAGGCACATTAGCAAAAACCAGTTGGCGACTAACACCTTCTCCACAATCCACCACATAGGGAACCTCATTAACCAGAACAACCCACGAGGATTGGGCTCGCATCTTATTCGGTCGAGGACCTCCACCCGTCCCTAATAAAATCAATCGTGTCCCTGTTTTTAGGGGAGGAGAATCTTTCGCCTGTGAAAAAACTTTCTTCGTTAATAAACCGCTCAGAGCAATCGCCGCAGACCCTGTTAAAAACCGTCTTCTTGAAAGCCTTTCTCTTCTTTTTTCATTTTTTTAACCTCCTCATTAATGGGGCATTCAAAGATCACTCGTTTTCCAAACGAAAAAAGTCAACCCTTCGACTCCCCGGCCTGAAGGCTAGGGCTTGCTCAGGGTTGACCCTGAGCCGCGCTTCTTTACTCCGTTTTTAAAGGCGGGGCTTGGCGCGGCCGAACGGGTCAACAACCAGATGCTCTGAACTTGGATTAGAGTGTATTAGATTAAGAACGGGGTGTCAATGAGAATTGGGGAGGGGAGCTTAATTGGATGGGAGAGATGAGGATATTTGGAGAGAGTTTAAATTGAAGAGTACACCTACAAAGTATGGAACTCAGTCAACGCCAAAGGTTGAGGATTTCCGATTGAAAGTGAGTAATCTGACATATCACATTAGGCAGGATTATCCTTTGAGCCATCCGCATTAAAACCTTTTTCTAATAAAATTGATTTGACCAATTTGAAAACCTCATTAGTTCCTATTGCACCCTTGGAAAAGAAATAATCAGCCTTGTATCGGATCGCCGCCTCTCGATATTCTGGTAAATCATGACTCGTAAGAATGATAATGATGATGTCAGGGTGATTAGTTTTTATCTTCCTGGTTAATTCAAGGCCGTTTTCCCCAGGTAATCTGATATCCATGAAGATTAGATTTGGGGGATGAGAATCGATTTTCTGCAATGCCTCCACCCCATCCGCAGCTTCAATAATGTCCATTGAAGGAAATATATCCTGTAAGTTATTTTTAACTACTTGTCTAAATGAGGGATTATCTTCAACGAGCATTGTTCTAAACATAATATTGCTTCCTTTCTCACATTTTTTGTATTCTGTTCTATGCCTGTCTCTTTGACTGACTTTGACCGTTTGCTCCTCATTTTCTACCTCTTCAAAGATTCCCATTTCTTTCTTAATGAATCCAAAACCTCCGCATTCTTTGCAAACATCAAAACCATCAGGGTTCTTGGGCAATTTTCCTTTTCCATTACAAACCGAGCAGAAGACCATATTGTATTTTTTGGGATTAAAAGTCTTGCCCATATCAACCCTCTCACCTTTTCCTGTTTCTCGTGTTTGGCACCCGGCCCATCCTTATCAACTGCCGATTCTCCAAAATCACCTGGTCTACAATCTCCTCGCAGATAACACATTTCCATCCCCCAAAGTATTCATAAGGGCGTAAAATTTATCATAAATCATGACACTATTGCAGCGAAGACACTTCATAAGAACATCTTCCTTCAACCTATTCGGTAATTATATACGAGTGATTTAGGGATTAAATAAGGCGAACACTGTATTTTAGGGTGAAAAGGGCTGTATTTTGAGAGAGGTCACATGGGCGAATAAGTTTATAAAATTTGATTCTTCCATCCTCAGAAAACTATTTTATGTGAAAGATTTCTATTTGAAATGTTGTATTGTGTTACAAAAATGTAAAATCAAAGTTACGGGAAGAAGTTCTCATTTTTCCAAAATCCCGCCGGCCAAAAAGCCATGTTAAGACTTTCGCCTACTTATCTTCAATCGAGGCATGCTTTAAGAATCGAGGATTTCTGGTAGAAATGAATTAGGCCGGGTAAATATATGAAAATCAAATCCAAACATTTTGGACAGTCTGAAAACAGCACATCTATAGCAGATAGTGAAAACCCCCCAAGAGACGGTTCCTTCACGATCAATTATTCCCGCTCAATAGCCACGACGCACGAACGGTTGTTCCTTTTCCCTCGGCGGATTCGATAGCAAAAGAGCCACCTGAAAGCTCTGTCCGCTCCCTCATGTTCGTTAGACCAAATCCCCGCTTCGTGCTCTCCGAACCGAGCACTTTTTTCAGATCAAAACCCTCACCATTGTCTTCGAGAACAAGTTCAATTCTCCCGTCCATCTTCCACAAGGACAAATGGACAAGATCCGCTTTGCTGTGCTTTGCAATGTTGTTCATCCCTTCTTGCGTTACCCTAAAGATAACTATCTTCAAGGAATTGGGGATGTCCCTTTCTTCGAGAGTTTTTTCCAACTCGACTTTAATCCCGGTATAAATCGTCTGGTACCTCCTACAGAACCAAGAAAGGGCAGCCAAGAGACCCAGATCATCAAGGATGGATGGCCGTAAGTCCATCTGTATTCTTCTACATTCCTCGACACATTCTTGAATCAAGGGGATGATGGTATTCAAATATTCTGTCGAACCGCTGGCCGTCTTTCCGATCTCAAGATGAGCACTTTCCACCTTGAATTTAATTGCAGCCAGGCAAGCTCCGAGGGTATCATGAATCTCGCCGGCGATCCTCTTTCTCTCCTCCTCGTGGGCTGAAAGAAGTCTCGTGGATAGATCCCGAAGCGCTTCATTCGCTTTTGCAAGTTCCAAGCTCCTCTCGTGAGCTTGCTGCCGAGTGCGACGATAAAATTCGGCTACTACGCTTATCAACACACCCATGCCCGAAAAAAAACATAAGCCGACGAAATCGGAGAGGAGCTCAATAGCAAACCCTTCCGGAGGGAGAATCCAATAGGCCGAAATCATCGCAACCATCGCGGTGGCCAGAAGGCCAGCCCAGAAGCCAAATACTATGGCGACGAGCATTACGGCTGGAAAGAAGGTAACGTAGGTCGGCAAACCAGGGCCAACCCACTTCGTTAGCACCAGGCGCAACAGAAATGCTACTGCAACCACGCCGATTGTGATGCCATAGCGAATCCAGGTACGATCGAACCAACCAACACCCACCAAATTATCCCTCCACTTGTTTAAGGTGGCAATCTCCTGCCAACGAGTACTCTTGAGGGGGGCACCTCAAACAGGCCATCAACAATACATTATTTTGGAGCCGCTCGCAACATGGATTACTGGGAAGAACCGAACACGCCTGAAATATCCCTTAAAGGTGATCCTCGTTATTTATCATTCAAAGGACTTTGCAAAATTCTTTTATTGAGGATTACCTATTGAAATCTTGAACAGAGTCGTCGAATTTCGAAATCTCACTTTCAGGAAGAACTCGATTCGGCATCCCTGACCATTCATTAAGGCTGAGCAAGGCAATAACTCTTGGCCAGTCGATTCAGTGGCCTCAGAGAGGTGTACACGCATAAGAAAGGCGATGGATGAAGGATATATGAGGAGGGATAAGTTAACCGGACCATTCTCAAAACGCTGTTGTTAAAATTGATGTGACTCTGAAGGGAAAAGGCCAACCCCAAAGGATTGGCTTGTGAATTTGGCTCTATGAACATGCAAGTACTCTTAGCTTAAGCTCAAAACTTCTCTTAGCTTTTTTCCTATTTCGCCCATTAGCGTTGGACCTACCTGACCAAGATGACTTGATGCAAGGTTTTTAGACAATGTTGCAATTTTTGCAGTTCTAATCAAAGAAGCTTTCTTGAGCCCAGTTCTTAGAAACTCTGTGTCACTTTGATCCAGGAAAAGGTCTGTAGGTTGAGGATTAACTGTTTGTGAAGAAATAAACATAAATATTGCATCCTCGCCACTTTTCGTGTAAGAGTCAGAAGAAATGATCAATGCTGGTCGTACCTTGCTTGATACCAAATTAGTAAAAGGATATTTTATTAAAACAATATCTCCTCTTTTCATCTTATCGGAGTCCCATCTAATTCCGTGTAAATATCTTCTTCCTCATCATCCAAGAATGAGAAAGAACCGCCTCTGCTTGCCAGCATTAGTATTTCTTCATCATTTAATTCTTCTTTGACAGAAAATTCTAAATCCGTAATAGTACCAGAAACTATTTTTGTATTAAACCATGCAGGGTCCGAAGAAACCGATTTCACGTCTTTAAAGCCTTTTTGAAAAGTTGCTACCCCCTGTGGAGGAATAACCTTACTATGGATATTGATTGATTCTTCTGCTGTAGAGAATAATGCCTCCATTACTTTTCTCCCTTTTTTGCTGCAATCTTTGCAATTTGTTCCCTAAGTTGTTCAAGATCCTTTATTCGACCATCCAACCAATTTATGAAACTTGTTGCTACTTTATCATTGAACACTAAAGATGCCTGAACGATTCTTACATATTCATATTTCTTCTCTTCTTCTTTTTGGTCTCCAAGGGTTTTGTCTGGATTCATCAGACGTTTTTCAACATTTGGAATAGCCTGCCTTTCTGAATACAAAGCCATATGTATCATGCCATCTGGAGCAACCCCACCGAAAGCCCCGTTTACATGCAATTCCTTCAAGTCACTTGGAAAAATGTATTTGAAAGAAACGGTTTCACCTTTAAGTTGATCCTTTTCATTTTTCATTCTTAGCCCCCTGGATACATTATCAACTCCTCTAATATATTATATCAACCTAATTGCAAAGAAAGCAATTAAGAATTCCATTTAGGGTTGTTGTGAAATTTGATGTGACTTCATCCTGGGCACACTTGGGGCAACTTTTTTTTCACGTAGGTTATTGAAATCATTGGCTGGGGGGCGAGGATTCGAACCTCGGTAGCAAGATCCAGAGCCTTGCGTCCTGCCGCTAGACGACCCCCCATTTTTCGTGCCCGTGATTCGTGTCTCGTGTTCGGGTAACAACCCTACAATTACCTAAATTTTTAATACCATTAATTCAATTCGATATCAATCTTTTCGAGACAAAAAGCTGATTTAGGAAAAAACCAGTTTTTGTTGTAAAATAGAACCTGCCCTGAAGAGGGAGAAATAGACTGTTTAATCTTAGAGCAGGAGAAAGGAACCGATTCTATGGCCCAAATTAATTCATCACCCCCGTCGGATTTTATAAGAGACATTATTGAGGAACACCTAAGAAACAATAGGTTTCAAGGGCGTGTGGCTACCCGCTTTCCACCCGAACCGAACGGATACCTCCATATCGGACATGCCAAGTCCGTCTGCCTCAATTTCGGTATCGCTGCGCAGTACGGTGGTTCCTGCAATTTACGGATGGATGATACAGATCCGAGTGGTGAATCCCTTGAATATGTCGAATCGATTATCAACGACGTCCGCTGGCTGGGGTTTGATTGGGGAGATCGCCTGTTCTATGCTTCTGACTATTTTGAGCAACTCTACCAATTTGCGGTCCAGCTGATTAAAACTGGCAAAGCCTATGCCTGCAGTTTGAGTGCAGATGAAATAAGAGAGCAACGGGGCACCTTGACCGAGCCAGGGAAAGAGAGTCCCTATCGGAACCGCACCATTGAAGAGAACCTGGATTTGTTCGCACGAATGCGGGTGGGTGAATTCGAGGATGGAGCCCATGTCCTTCGTGCCAAAATCGATATGGCCTCTCCAAACATCACCATGCGAGACCCTGTCCTCTACCGCATCAAGAGAGCGACTCACCACCGAACAGGGAGGCAATGGTGCATCTACCCGATGTACGACTTTGCCCACTGCCTTTCGGATTCCATCGAAAAAATCACTCATTCGATTTGCACGCTGGAGTTTGAAAATAACCGTCCCTTGTACGATTGGATTCTGGATCAGTTGAATGTGGATTGTCACCCTCAGCAGATCGAATTCGCTCGCCTCAATCTCAGCTACACGATTCTCAGTAAGCGAAGACTGATCGAATTAGTAAGTAAGGGGTACGTAACGGGCTGGGACGATCCACGAATGCCCACCATAGCGGGAATGAGAAGGCGAGGCTACACTCCGGAGGCAATCCGAAACTTTTGTGCGAGAATCGGAGTTGCCAAGAATGAAAATCTCGTCGATGTTTCTCTCCTTGAGCATTGCGTTCGTGAAGATTTGAATGAACGGGTGCCACGCGTCATGGGGGTATTGCGGCCCCTTCGCGTGGTCATCGACAACTATCCCGAAGAGCAGGTGGAAGAGTTCGAATGTCCCAATCATCCACAGAATCCCGGCATGGGATCGCGGAGAGTTCCCTTTTCCAGGGTACTTTATATAGAACAAGAAGATTTCCTGGAGAATCCTCCCAAAAAGTTTTATAGGCTGGCTCCCGGCAGAGAGGTGCGTCTCCGGTATGGATACTTTATAAAATGTGCGAGCGTAGTTAAAGACCCTAACACAGGCGAAGTGGTCGAAGTGCACTGCACCTATGACCCGGAGACGCGAAGTGGGTTTGCTCCAGATGGGCGGAAGGTCGATGCAACCATCCATTGGGTATCAGCGAATCATTCGGTTCCTGCTGAGGGACGATTGTATGATCGCTTCTTCAAATTCTCCGATCCAACGGGCGAAGGGGATGATTTTACGAAATACTTGAATCCGAGATCGTTGGAAACCCTTACCTCATGCCGTGTCGAGCCCAGCCTGGCAGGTGCGGCACCGGGAGGCAGATACCAGTTTGAAAGGCTCGGTTATTTCTGCGTCGATCCTAAAGATTCTTTTCCTAAAAGGCTTGTATTCAATCGGATCGTGCCTCTTCGCGATTCCTGGGCAAAAGTCTCAGAAAAAGAAAAGAAATAGATTCCAGGAAGAGCGGGGGGGTGTAGGAACATTATGTAAACGGTTTCTTCTTCTTGGTAATAAAAATGGGTTCGACCGAATTGAGTCAGACCCATTTTTATTCTATTAAAAATAAATGGGGAACAACAGTCCCCTTTTTTGACATTCTAACTAAAACCCCAGGACAAAGACATTCGTTCTTTTCGTAATCTATTATTCTTAGATAAAACTAACTTACTCAACGCTTCATTGGAAAAGTTCAGGGAAAAGTTCGTAGAACATCTTAGGGCCAACCTTTTTAGACCTTGGTCTATAATGACTCTTAATATCTCCTAAAGTCTTTTCACTAATTTTTAATTCCATGCACAATGTTTCATCATCCCAACTTTTTGCTCTTTTCAACATAGTATATAGGTTAAATATAACTTCAGGATTCTCTTCACATTCTTCTTCAATTAACTCCCCGAATTCGGGAAGTTTTTTGTCCAATTCCTCAATTTCCTCTTCACTAAGCAACCCTTCTTTTTTGCACTGATTGAAATACTCAACCGCATCTAAAAGCTTCCCTGCTCTCCATAATTCCATCACTTTTTCGTAGTAGACAATCATCGTTTACTCCTTGTTATTTATACAAAGCTGATAACCTAACCCTTTAAGCTCCTTTACTGCTGGTATCAGCCGATATGTTCATTTTTCTTCCCCTCTCTTTTCATGTTCAAACATTAATGGAGACCGAGCACTTCCTTTATTTTACTCTGCGTTTCTGGCGGGGCCTTACGATAAAGTTTCATCAGCCTTTTCACCCAATCGTTGGAAGCCCTATCAGAAACCGACGAGATTCTTGACCCATCCTCAGTTTCAACGAGAATTTCTTCTGGATAACCTGCATTTCTCAATAGCTTCTCAGTTTTTTTGATCAGTGCTTCTTTGTGGTCTCCCACCTCAATGAACCAACCATTTCTTAGCTGTTTAAGAAAAGCTGATTTCATAAAACCTTCTTTATCGGGGCTGATAAAATTTTGAATTTCGGGGAGATTTTTTCCATCTTCAAGAATCCAATTTGCTATTGTTACAGGTATTTCATTCCATTTCCTGATTCTCATTTCTTTTTCACCAATTCTTATTGCAGTAGGACTTTTTCCGTTTCTGGAACAAATTATTCTTATCGCCTGATTTGCTGAATTAGTTTCGGGTTCAATCTGAACCTTTGCTATTTCGTCAAATAGGTAGCTAATTGCATCAACCAACTTTTTCTGTTCCCTTATAATGGAACCCACCTTTCCCATCTGATTCAAATTTCTGTTTTGGTTTGCTCGCTCTGATAACTTCCACAATTCCTCTTCCAATTGGGGCATATAACTCAATAGACTTTCTTTAAGTTGGGCGAAGTTAACCATAAAGCCCTCTTTTTACCAAAATTACTTCTAAAATTTATAGTTATTACGTTATCACAGTTTTATAGTAATGTCAAGCGAAAAATTAATTCATGCGAATTGATTATAAATTCAGTAAAAAGGAAAAACGGACAAGCTTCTTTAGGGGGTAGAATTGTTTAAGTAATTGATTTTATTTGGAAGTCTATGGCTGGGGGACGAGGAGTCGAACATAGTTTCACGCCCAGCAACCCTACTCATTTAAGGCCTCCGCGGCCGGGTCTTTTTTCTGCAACCCGTCTGCAACACCAATTCCCACAACCTTCCTGTATCCCCATGCCGTCTCCGGCAGAATATTGGCATAGACTTTCTCTGTCATTTTGATGCTCGAATGACCCAACATTTTGCTTATGGCTTCGATCGGAACTCCAGCGTTAATAAGCTGAGAGGCCATAGAATGACGGAAGGCATTTTTGACATGAATAATTGGAATCCCGAGCTCACGGTTCGCAGTTAGATTAGCCCTTCTCCAAGCCCTCTGTAGCCTTTGTTTGTGGTAACGCCGCCCGTCTCGGGTAAATATAAAGGATGTTACTTCCCGGGGATGGAGAATGTGAGACATGGCAGAAAACACAGACACCGGGATAATCTTGATCCTTCTGTTTTTTGTGTAGGGGATGACCCTTCTTCTTAAACCCATGCTTCTTTTTATGATCACCACTTCTTTTTCCCAATCTACGTCCTCCCGTTGTAATGCACAGGCCTCCGATGGTCTGCATCCGGTGATTTGAAGAAATCTGAAAATGGGTTGGTCCTTCGAATCAAGATAGTTGATCACCCCTTCTTGCTGCTCCGCAGTGATCCACCTGATGGGTTCAGCCTGAATTTCAATCATAGGCCACTTAATTTTATCGCCTACACGGTTAAAGATGAGAATGCTATGGAGGATACCCAAGATGTTTTTTATGGTCTTTTGGCTCAATTTTAAGCCCAAAAGATAGCCATGGAACTGATTCACATGGACAGTTGTAATCTCACGAATATCCATATCGCCAAGCTGGGGTCCTATGTAATTGCGGTATGCCCTGCCCCTGGCGTATCTCCACTCTTGTTCACACTGCTTTGCCTTCTGGAATACTTCGAAGGCATTTTTCAAAAGAAAAGGTTTCTCCTTAGTCCACTCTGAGGAATCGAAGAGCTTGTCTTCAATTTCTTGGTTTAATTGGATCCAGGCCTTTTGTGCCTGGCCGGGGCCTTCTAAGACCTCTCCCCTTTTGTTGCGGTAAATCTGTAGCCTTTGTCCTTTCCAATAAATCCTAATCCTCCACTTTCCTTGTTTGTATTCATTGTATGCTCCTCTCATGGTTTCATCCTCCTCTAAACCGAGAAGCATACCAGAGAAAGGCCGTTTTGGATAGTCTAAACTTCTTGATCGATAAATCATCTAAAATAGCTCCAACTGCTTCATGGTTTCCTTCGCCATGAAAGGGTCCAAATCTTTAAGGTCCCGGTAGAGCCCGTAGATCCTCTTTTGCAGGCCTGCCTTGAGTAACCTGGCATCTTCAGGATCGGTCGAATAGTAAACCCCCCTGGAACAGGTAATGATCGGGTGGCCGTCATGTCTGAGCTCGACAAGGAGTGCCCTGAGTTTGCGATCATCTTTTTGATGGAAGATATCTTTAAGAAAAGAGAATGTGATGACGTTTCCTCTGCCAGTATGCCAACCCTTGACATAGCTTAAAAGATCGGATTTAAGATCTGACAAAATCCCTCCTCAAATTATCTTGTTAGGGCTTCTTTACTTTCCTCTACCCTTCTCCCCTTCGACTATCAGGATTTTTTGAGACTTGAGGACGTTTGGCAGGCGATAGAGAACAGTTTCAACGCCCTTTAGGTCCCAAATCCATTCGCCATTCCCATCCGGCCTCCTTTGCTTGAATGTTTTTGGTTCATATCGGCAGACCTGAAAAAGAAGATTCCCTTCTGAATCCCTGTAATCGTAAGTCTTGACCAGCAGTTTTTCTTCTCCTTCATATGGAATTGCAAAATCAGCACAGATATCTTTGAGAACCCTCGGGAATTCATCTCGATTCTTGAGACCCTTGATCCCAGCATAAAAACTAAAGATATCACCCTTCTCAGCACAAGCATGGCAATAAAATAATCCTGTTTCGTTGCTGAAGTTGAAAGATGGTTTCGAGTCATCATGGAATGGGCAGAGGGCTTGATATTCTTGGCCGCCGATTCTTTTGGCCTTGGGCAAATACTTTTCGTAAAATTGAAAGTAGTTACCTCGGAAATGATACTGAATTGTGTTTTTAAAATCCATAAACTCTCTGCTTGTTGCTCCCGCTGTTTTCATTTTCTTAAAGGGAAAAAATTTCTTAAGTTTAAGAGCCTCCTCTGAAAACTATTTTCTAAAGCGCTGCATCAAGGATGGGTGAATTTTCGCCGAGTCGAAAAGGAGCCGGGATCATCTCTGCCCCCGCCTCATGATCATTTCGGCCCGCAGTCGTTTAATCATTTGTGCGTATTCATAGGCGCTGATGGGGGCACCGTTATTATACTCAGCCATAGCCCTATACAGGCCGTCGGAGATGGGAAAAACAAAAAGCGTTCGTCCATTTTCTACCCTGAATTTGGGTTGTTGTTTCAGGAAAATCGAGACTGCGGAGCTTAAATAGAGATCGGCGGTTTCAAAATTTTTCTCTTTCAAATTTCGCTCCCCTTCCGAATTTCGTTAATCTGGTGAAAAGCTGCTGCCCTTCTCCTTAAATGTTTCTCGTTATTACCTTCCATAGGAGAGGTGTGACTTTTAGCGGAACAATTTGTGACTTTTGACGGAACAACGGAACAATTGAGTTTTAGAGGCAAAAAATATGCGTAAGACTCTGGTGGGGTTTACGGGGTGTATATGTACCAGTCAATATTTTCGGGATGCGACGTATAAGAACACACACTACCGGTTTTGATGCGCTTTCTTAGATGAGCTACTAAGGCACCAAGGCCCTTCCTTTTCATGCAGGAATAGGCTGCTGTTATTCGCTTTTGAGCGTTTATTCTTGCTCGATTATCGTTTAACGCTTCAACGGACATTTTTGCACCGCGTTTACGCATAATTGCGTTAACGGCTTCATCATATTCCCTTTGGGCTTCTTTTGACCAAAGCGGATCGCCGTTCCGCCTTGCTTCCTCAAGGTTCTTAAGCGCCTCCTTCACCGTTTTTTGTTTTGCTCGTGCCATACTTTTTTGAGGTTCAAAAATACTTAACCCTTCTTCTGCTAATTGCTCTTGGGTCATGTTACCATATTGTTCTCGATCCTTCTCGTCTATATCAGGCTTATTCACTAATTGGGATAGCTCAAGTGCTGGTATATCTTTATCTGGATTGCCCAACAAGTGTGTAATATATGATAAGCCTTTTATGTGCCTTAACCGTGTTGCCTTACCTTGAAAGCCCACATCCCAATATTCACCTTGGAGAATAAAGTAATATTGTCCTCGCTCGGAGGATTCTGCTGGTACGGGTGTATCGGACAGACCATTTTGTCGAGCATTGTCCCTCTCTGTCTCTGTCATGCTATCCTGTAAGGATTCTTTAGAATGCTTGGCCGGTGTACGAGCGCGAAAAAGGACAAAATCTGCGTTAATCTCCCCACGGGCCTCACGCAGAGCATTCTTTATGCCAGCTTGAAATAGACTTTCAATTAGGTCAATCCTCCACTTCTCCGGCTTGAAGGCCAGCCCAAACGACTTGAATTTGCGTCCGACCGCTTCGACAAACCGCGTTAAACGCTGAATGTAAGGCGAGTCATCGAAAAAATTCAGAATAAAACTCTCCAGTTCCACCTGCAAATTCTCATCAACCTCTATTTTGGAAAGGACCTCACGAGTTGTTGCGATCATTGACTCCGCTTTACGCTTTACCAACTGTATAGTTACAGCCACAAAGATCTCGATTTGGGTTCTGATGGTCCCAAGGTTGGCTGGGTCAATTTGGTCATAGAGGGCCTGCCACTCTGAATGCCAAGCCCCCTCGGCCTTTCTGTTTATGAAGTGGAGCTTCCTCTTTATCGCTGTACTTATTGGCGTCCCGGTTCGTTCCATTTCGCCTTCCAATGCAGCGCTCTCACGAAAAGATATGGGGGAAGGTGGTAGAAGTTACACCCTTTCGGGAAGCTATCCCCCAAAATTGCGTTTCATTATTCTCCCTCTCTCTTCAGCTCTTGATCCACCGCCTTTACTGAATCTAAAAACTCCTTCTTGGTGAATATCCCCTTCTCCACAAGCAACCTGGTAAGGGCTTCTTGCTGGATAACCTGGGACATGAGGAGTTCTTCAAAGGAGACAACTTGTTTAGGGTCAAGGGCGGTTGCCATTGTAAGCCTCCCGAAGATTATCACAATCATTGCTTATGAACTCTGGTATTACATTTCTTTTAACCTTCTCCATAATTCTCTAAGCTTTTGCCAATCCTTTCTTTGCAATCTCTCATCTCTTCCTGTTGGGCCATGTCTTACTTGTTTTCCTGTGTGGTAAAGTGGAAAGAGTATCCGGCCATACCAGTTTCTCTCCTGCCCTGCAACTTCCCTTAATTTCCTTATATTCAAACTATGATTTTCAATTAATGATATTGTTAAAAGTGCTTCTTTACCAAGTGTACAAACAACCATTGGATCAAGTTCTTCTATTTGCCTCTTCAAGTGTGGAATACAATTTCTTTTTTGATGCATTGAAACTGGATATTTACCTCCCTTATGCTTGGGTAAACATAAAACGGAGTTTGTTACAAATAAATGGGATAGGTCAAATTGTAATTCTTCCGTAAATAACTTGAAAAAGAACTTTCCAGATTCATCTGTATCCGGGCCAATTGTTAAATAACCTTTTTGAGAGTTGTATGTATCATCCCGATTAGGGGCCTCCAAAATGAATAGAATATCTGTGCTTTGAGGAGGATTTTTCATAAATAAAGGAAAAGATTTTGGATCAATAAAAGGAGGGGCCTCTTTGTGACAAATCCTGCAATGTCTCAATTCGTTAACTAATTTTAACCACGTTTCTGATTTCATGGTTTCACTACCTCCCTCTCCCCACATAGACCTCCGAATGTTGAGCATGCTCCTGCGAGTTTTTACCTCCACAACCCCCTCCCATTCTCCCTTGCCTCCCTCTCAAACCTCCTGAACTCCTCCAGATACTTGAAAGGGAAATGAGTGTAAGCAAACCCATATCCCTGTTTGATGATCTCCGCATTCAAGAAGGTCCCATCCATGAGATAGACATAGGCCAGGAGACGACCATATTTGTCTCTCTTTTGCCAGTCATATTCAAGACGGACTTCTTTACCTTCTCCCATCCTCTTGGTGAAAAGATAGGCTCTAATCTCTGGTGAGTCTTCGGGTAATAATCATTTCCTTTACAAGAACTTCGTAAATTGCAATTAGTTCTTCATCCGTTATCGAAAGTCCTATTGATTTACATACTGCTTTGTCAAATTTCAGCCGTATCGAAGCGGGTTCAATAGGCTTGTTCAATATACTCCATAGGCGAGGTTGAACTGGCCCCTCTGCTTCCTTTTCCCAAAATTCATCATATCGTTCATCGAAATTTTTATCAAATTGTTGACGCAAACATGGGAAACTTAAATTGGCAAATTTTTTATAGACTTCTTCTAAGGGCTGAACCATCTCTTTTGAAGGATATAGTTTCATTTCATAGAGGTCATAAAAACGGATATCAATGTACCTACCTGTACTTTCCTCTTTGAGAAGAAAAAATTGAACGAAAAACAGTATCGAGTTTAGTGAGCAACAAACTGCCTTGGCCAGCGTTTCATTTTTTTCTCTCACAATATTCACTTGATTTGATGGGTATATGGTTTGGTCTGAGAAATAGGCGTTTAGATATGTTGAAGGAGAGAAAGGATTGATTCTACGACTGACTACAAGGTTTGTCGCCTTTGTTGGGATATCCTCTTCGACATATTTCCAGAAATCTTTATCGTTATAGACCTCTGCTTTAATACCCGCCGCCCTTGCAACCCTTTCGAGTTCGCCATAATTCTTGTAAGCAATATAATCGGACACGCCTGTAATATCCATTTTGGATAACCCTACCGAAGTCCTGAGAGTTCTCCGCAAAGCAGAGCGTTCAATTTGATATGTTGCTTCTAAAGGAGAGAACGCCGTAATGTATGAGCCATTTTCTTTCGAGAACCGCAGAAATGCTTCTTGAATTCTGGAATCGTCTGAGTGCCTTGTCAAAAACATAAATTTGGAAACTCCTTTTGGCACGGGCCTAAATCCTTCGAGAAAATATTCTTCTGGAAAATCAAGCAATTTATCAGAGTATCTATTGAAGAAATTCACTAAAATATCTCGATGTGTGAAATCTGTTACACCGCAGAACCACATCATATTGGGGAATCTCTGTTTAATCTCAGAGAGTTGAAAACTCTCGATATCGAGGTCATAAGAACGGAGAGTATGCTTCCTTCTGCTATCCTTCACAATGGAGAATACATCCTTATCTTTTAATTTCACCAAATCCTTCTTCACAAGACAGAATTTAACTCTGTCCTTATCACCTGCTGTTTCCTTCTTTCCAATATAAAGAATATCTCTATACTCAGACCACTCTGAAAAACCATAGTTCTTTGTCGGCTTCAAGATATACAAGGGCTTCCATTTCTTAAAAAGTATCTCTCTAACCTTTTGGCTTTCCCGTCCACGAAGAATATTGATGGGAAGTACAGCACCATAAATACCTCCATCTTTAAGAAATTCATCAGCAAGGCAAACAAAATGTCCCCATAATCCTACTTCGCCTCCACATACATCTTTATAGATATCCATATCAACAAATTTGCGAATTCCCCTTTCGACTTTTGTAAAAGGTGGATTCATCAACACAACATCCACTTTTTCGAGAGGAACTTCATAGGAATTTCCTTTGATGTCCCGAGCCTTGGGAATTTCGTGAAATAATTTCAATTTTAATCCCACCGCAGTTGATGTGCCAGGGGCTAACCTCAAGCTATCGGCTTGAATAATCTGAGTCCGCTCGATGGTTGTCCCTACATCCATTGCTGCAAGATTAGCAGAGGTTAAATGTACAGCAAAAGGCATAACATCTGCCCCAAATATCTCTTCTTCACAGAAACGCTTATGAGGATTCCCCGAATGATTCTCGGATTCGAAAAGCTGCTTCTTACGCTTGTAAGCAGAAACCAAAATGGTTCCAGATCCGCTCGCTAAATCAAAAACCTTACAATCACTCCTCTCAATGGTTAACTGGGCCAGTATATCAGCTGCTAACGGGCGTGTGTAAAATGCCGCAAGCATCTTCCGTATCCCACTCGGCATCAGCTCGTGAAATATGCGTCCAGGAAGATCATGCCTTGCACCTTCAATCTCAAGTCCCCAGATCAAATCAAAAGTTTCCGTTAGAAACCTATCTGGAATTGAGTCAAGAACTTCAACTGAAAAAATTGGTTTATAATTTATGTCCAAAACTCGGCTGAATGCATTTCTAAGGGAATGGTGAGAGACAGGAGCTATCGGAGATATAAAAATCTCTGGTTTGGCACTATAAAGAAGCCGAAGAAAAAGAATTTGACTCATAAGTATATATGAGGCTAAAAACCGTGCGACTGCCTCGGTTTGAGCAGGCTTGAGGTGTCCTAAATCCATCAATAGGTCACGGTCTGTAACAATCTTGAGAACAGTCCGTTCGTCAATAGGTATTTCATCCATCATTTCAGAGACTTGTTGCTGAAGCAATTTGACAACCAAATTGAGTGGATAATAGGTGCTTTTCTTTTTACGCAGCCTTTCCAGAATTTCCTTTTTGATAAACGACACCAGACCAGCAAATGTCCTGTCCCTTATTTCTTCCTTTACGATTCCCGCATCTATTATCGAGGTAACTCGGACTTCTTTAACCGCAAGATTGACTGCCTCCTCTGTTGCCTCAACCTTCCGTACAGAATCAGGAAGTAAAAGGAGCATCCCAAAAGCAATCTTGCTTTCTTCTTTGTGCCGAAGATACTGGACCATTGCTGCCTTGATGGTTCCTATATTTTCACCTATTTTGACAGAAAGCAGCCAAGGTCGACCACCAAGGTTAAACTGAATGTCAGGGACAGAATTGAATGAAACCTCCTGAACGCCAGTTCCACCAGCTTTTTTTATCACATCCATAAGTGCAGGGTAAAAAGTGCGTTCTGTTACAGTCGCTTTTGGCATTGTCTCACCTTATCTGAATCAATCGTTTATGTAAGATTCAAATTTCAATTGGAGTGTACTAAATCAGGACCAGCGTGTCAATGGGAATTGGGGAGGGGAGCTTGATTGGATGGGAGAGATGAAGATATTTGGAGAAACCTAAATTGAGAAGTTCACCTACAAGCCCTTAGATCTTTTCATCAAGGCAATGTGCAGATTACCACTCGAATCAAACGGCCTTCCATTACTTAAGTGAAACCTCTATACTCACCGGCGGAAAGTCCAATGCTAAGACCAATTTCTTGAGATCTTCCACCTTTTCCCTGTTTGAAGATTGTGGACAAATATACAAGTCAGTACCAGATATTAATGCATGCGGGTATGCCTGGCCATTCTTTGGATTTTGGAAATCAACTGAGGGATTGCGTGAAAGTGGGTATCTTCTGATAACTGGAACCTCTGTGAGCCGATTTTCCATCTCCTTACCGAAGTGGCGGATGAGCTTTTCAACAAACTTCACTACGGTTGCCGCAGAATTTTTTTCGCATACTTCTTCGTCGGGTAATTCCTTTTCTAATAAACTCCAGTGGATTAGAATGTTTAATTTGCCGCCAGTATCCGTTTCCGGCTGCTTCAGGTGCTCCTGGAAAGCGGGGGCAAGGGTCTGCATGTGCAGCCGGTTGGCGTGGCACTCCGGACAGACAAGGACACCATTTTCGAGGACGGTGGGGCCGCCAGCAATGTGTTCGTTGATGTGGTGGATCCGGGCGTCGTTAAAAGAGACCGAGCGGCCGCAGGCAGGATTTTTGCACTTGCGACCGTCACGGGTCCAGATGACCTCCTTTTCGAGGGGATCAAAAAGGCGCTTGGGGTCGAGGGGCTTAAGTGGGATTTTTGGGTAGACCTGCTGGAGGAAAAATGCGTGGCGCATCCGGATTACGTCGGCAGTATCAGAGCCGGAGCCGCCAAGCGCAACAACGAAGCGGTTATAATGTGGAAGGGCTTCTCTGGTTGTCTTGTAGTGGTGACGGGCCTTGGCCACGTCGTCCTGGAATTCTTGGAAGGCTTTGACGACATGGTCGCGCCAGACAGGGACGTAGTTGCCAGACAGGAGGGAATCAACGAGCAAAGCGAAATGAAAGGCCATCTGGAAGGAAATCGGCTTCTTAGCGAGTAGGTCGAATCCGGGCAGCTCGGCGGCACGATCAAGGGTGCGCACTGTGCGAGCGGTCGCCGGATCGTCGGGGCGGAGGACGAGGTTTTCCTGATAGAACTCATTGATGGTTTTGCCCTTCAGATCGACAAAATCCAGGCTAAAGCGCTCCCGAACCATGATGGTCATGGCGAGGCCGGCGAAGAACTTTCGGGTGTCGGCAAGGCCATCAACGTAATGCTCGCCGTCGTCTACGCTCAGCATTTTGCTTTTGCCGCGGCTTACGAGCTTAAAGAAATGCTTCGGGTTGGATTCCGGGTGGTTAGGTTTACCCGCGTGGCGAATCACAAAAGTCGTGAAGTCACCGGGCCATGCGTCGCGCTTTTCCTGGGCCGTCAGTGGCGTTCCAGCCTGGAGGCGGATGAAGAGATCTCTGGCCTCGTTGGGCGCCTCCTCGCGCATCTCTACGACCAAAAGGTCGCGGGTGAGGAGGCGTTGCTGGTCGTCGCGGGACAGTTCCTCGAACTTTTTGCCCTGCCACGATGGAGGAGCTTTCGGGAGGCTGGGAATGGCCGTCCCTGGGGCTTCCTTTTTGGGGTCTAGCAGGGTAAAGTCGTTATGGATGTAGTCAGTGATGGCGGCAAGGCGCTGCTGCCCGTCAACGAGCCAGACCGTGGTTTCTACGGTGCCGGTGAACTTATTCTTTCTGTCAAGGAGGTGGACATAGAAGAGCGGGAGATCGTAGCCGCGGAGGAGGGAGTCGATTAAAGACTGCTTTTGGAAGAAGGTCCATTTGGTCCCTCGCTGGTATTCCGGGTTGATACGCAGATCTTTGCGGTAGGCTTCTGCCAATTCCTTTAGCGGGCGTTTCTTGAGTTCACTTTTCATTGTACTGAGAACCTTCAGAAGGGATCTAATTTTATGACCAAGAAATACGCTTTTTTTAAAACCCAGTCAAGCGGAAAGTTACAGGGAAAAATTATCCCCGTCCCAGGCTAAATTGCTCATTTCGATTTGAAGTATTGCATTCTGAGGGGAAATACTAAAAACAGGACTTCAGGAAGAAGTAAACGAGATATCCCTTTGCCAATTTTCAAAAATGAGCCGATGGGTAGAAATAACAAGTCGAGTAGCGCAGGGGAATTTCACCCCCACGCCCTCACAGATCCGGACGTGAACGTCTCCGCTCATCCGGCTCTTATCATCCAATCGCTGTTCTCAGCGACCTTGCCTTACCTCTTGGCTCCTCCCATTACTGGTTGACTAAATGGTAAGGCCAGATGATCCAACCCCTTCGCTCCATCTCCATTACAGAGACTTCAACACTACTGCGAGTTGGTCCGCCCCTGTGTCCCGCCTCGGTACTCTCACCCTTGTGGGTCCTCCACTTGGGTTTCTCCCTTACCATCGGGACCACAGGTTCCCACGTTCCACACATGAGCCTGATTCAGGTTCGCGCTACCTTTATGCCGGACGCCACCCAGGCAGTATACAGGTTTCTCCTGGACTTATCCTGGTATCCCGTAAGCTACCAGTTTTGACGTCGTCTAATTTCATTTCGACACCTCATCAGTAGTTCGCTTGCGCTCGCCTCCCTGAACCTCACCTGACACCTTTCA